>JAABUW010004341.1_pt1 | contig 19320 bp, 22 predicted proteins | sample 5560081 | NCBI WGS metagenome assembly JAABUW01 (sample SAMN10711882, study PRJNA513363) | rock metagenome | isolation source: Antarctica rocks | place: Antarctica: Victoria Land, Knobhead sud
GTTGACAGACCGCCCTTCCTCTTACATCCTCCGCAAGCTTGGGAAGAGCCAACGTGTGACAGTGCACAGACCCAGTCTAGAGAACGGGATAGCTGACTAAGCATCCCACGTGTGGGGGTGTTCACTCGCCCAGTCGACGGGCTCTCTTCCCGGCTACCAGGTCATAATCTCCTCTGATATTGACTTATCGCTTCATCAAGAAGAGTGATCTATCCGATCAAATTCCAGATTCAGATTTTGATTTCGCTGGCCAAGTTAGACATCTGACAGATGTCATGGCATTCTCAAAAAGCCACTGCTGAACAGCTCCGGAACTGACAGCCGTACAGGGAAAGCGGATCGAGATCCGGTTCCCCTAGGAGAATGTCCCATCGGAAGACATTCGCATACCGGATCACGTTCGCATAGTGGGAAGATCAGGAGATGGTTCCGTCAACATACCATAGTAGGGTTTCAGGGCTGCAAACTTGGGCTTAGCTTCCACGCCGGAGTCGTGTCCGACCAGGAAAACACCGAATTGGTCCCATTATGTTCCCCGCTACTCTCCAATAATACGAGGAAGGGAGGATCTATGCTCGCCCCAAAATGAACAGCTCTTGTCGAGCAAACCAGGCCCCAAGATCTGGCGGGTTCTAATCCAATACGCCTGAACAGATCCTGATCCAAGAGCCCTCCCTCAATACTTTTCAAAGGCATCTATCTCATTTTCATCCATCAAGTCCCATTTCCTGGCTGTCAGCTTCCTGATCTTCTTGCCTGGCGTCTTCCCGGCTGATTTGACCTCAACGGGGTCCGTCAAGCTCATCCCGTTGAGCTTTGAGAGAGTGGTCCCAAAGGCGTCGTTGCTAGCCGCTCCTCCTGCTGCCAATCGTACATCCGTGAGGCTAAGACTTGGCACCCTGGCCTTCTTGGACAACTTTGTGGGTGAGCGGCAATGCATTTCGCGCTCAAGAGTTTCGAGTTTGCGGCGTAGATCTTTCTTCTCGGCTTCCAGCTCTGTAGTGTACACACTGTGGTCTACTGGGTCTTCATGTACTGCTCAATGTTAGCGCCGTCGATACCGAGAGAAGCATGACCATTACTTTGAATGCCTTTAGAAAGAATATCCAGCTTGCGATCCAGATGCTCATCGTTGCGATCTGCCTGTCGTTTGATCAGCGACTGCGTGTCTCTTTGAAATGTATGAGGTAGACGTACCTCTTCCCCCCAAGCACCCATCCATCTTCTCCGGGCATCTTCAGACCACCTCTCCATTTCCCTCCAGCACTCCTCCCTAACCTGCAACTCTGTTTCTTCTGCCTTCTCTTCTGCTTTCTGCCAATTCTCTTCTGCTTCTTTCCTTCGCCCTTCTTCTTCGGCCAGTCTCACATTTAAGATATCGACCTCTTCATTGAGTCTAGCGATCTCCGAGAATGCCATCTCCACCACTGCTTCGTCCGTGTGGGTAGCATTGGGCGAGGTTTGTCCACTCGGTACTCTTCCCAGTGTACCAGAAAGAATCGTACTAGAGACCGAGGGAATTCGAGGAACAGTAACTTCGCGAGCCAGCGCGGAGTATCGAAGAATCTGAGAGGTTGCATTAAAATCGCCAAGTGGATCTGCGGTCACGATCATGAGAGCTTTTTGAGCGTTTCGATGGTGGTGTGCTGGGTGAGCGGTATGTTGGTTAGATGATGGGAAAGAATTCGAGAAGAGCAGCTCAGTCAATTTGCACTGGCGGAATGGAACGAGAGAAGGCTGTTCGAGGTCAGGTGAGCTCCATGTGAAAGTAAGAGTATCCTCACCTTGGTGTTATCATGGTTATCGCTCTGCATCTGCAGACACTGGCCCAGGTACATCAAACTCTCGTTGATCTTCCCTGCTTCTGCCAGTGTTGCTCCTGCAGTCTTCGCATTTCTAGCACGCTCCGATCCTATAGACAGACCTGTCAGCCCTATCCCGTTAGGAAGACTTTCAAGCAAATTTACCAGCCAGATCGACGATGGTGAGCTGTGCACCAGACCACAAGTTCGACATGCCGCCTTTTGGCCGTCTCTTCACCTCAACACAGAAGAAGCCATGACTTCTCGAACTCACACTATTACTCCCAGTGCCGGCAACCCTTCTCTCGGTCAAGCCGGTTTCCAACACCATCAACGCTTCTTCATAGCTTCCACAAGTCACTTTTCGAAGACCGGCTACTACTTTCCTATCCGGAGACGCTTCTGTTGACTTGAAGAGCAGATGACGCCGACGAAGATCTTTCTGATTGTTCGGCACGGCCAGCAGATCGAATATTCTATCGTTATACACTTCATACATCGAAACCACGACGGCAAATTCAGCGTTCGATCCCACTGGTACGTAAAGGTCGCTTATATCGGGAAATTGAGGGAGGCCGGAAGGACGCTGTGGGAGCTTGCGCTTGGGTACGCTTGGGGTGAACGTAGGATCCTGTAAATCATTGCCGAAGCGAACTTTAGCTTGTTTTCTTCTAATCCTGGCAGGGGACTCCCAGAAAGGGAATTGGTATGGGGGGACGCATGTCTTCTTGGGGGTTGGCTCTGCATTGGGTACAGCAGCCTCGACAACTCTGATACTTGGGTGATCAGGCTCCTTTAAGGATGAGGCACCCTCGAGGCTCAAGATGGACCATTGGCTCCTTGGGCCAAGCGATTGGGGAACCTTGAAAAGGAATCGAGCAGGATCGCCTACCATCATGGGTGTGGGGGCTCTCGAACGGTTTGGCTCTTGCTGAGCATCTCCATAAACGCTGTCGAGAAAGGCAGACGCGGAGAGAATCTGCGCTTCCGAGGCATCGGTTGCGGCCAAAGATGCATTCAATGAGGGGTGGCTTGAAGGGTGAAGAATCTGTTGATTCAAAGAGCGGAAAAGCAGGTCGAGAGACAGTTGAGTAATGCCTCGCTGCGATTTAGACCCAAGAATTGTATGGCTCTGGCAAGACGTTAGACCATGCCAACTTCACCAGCAGTATGTTGCGCGTAGACCTTTCCCGAGCCTGTAACCCCCAATGTAGCAACCAATCCATCTCTTGCATCCCCAAGGACTCCCTCAATTAAAGGTACAACGCCAGTACCTCTGAAGATGTCGATCTGCTCCGCTTGCTCTTCAAAAACCTTGGTGAACGCAAATTTCTCCACGGCTCGCTTCCTCGAGTCACTTGGCGGATTGAGCGTGATGTGTGTAGGCATACCATCTTGGGAATCTTCGCTAGGCGGCTCGACTGTCAGGTATCGCTCGGGGGGTGGAAGGAGAGGATAGAGGGATTGCGCTGTCAACTGGACTAATGGCGATGGCGGAGGGCGAAGGCGTAGGTAGACTTGGAAAAGAGATGTCGACGATGGCTTTGGCGGTGGCTCCATAGCTGCTCTACTCGTGTATATCTAGCAATTGGATCTACAATACAGGAAGTTGTAGCTGTGTCGAGCGCTTGTGGTAGCTACTTTAGAGGACGAGTTTCATGCCTCGGCTAATCCTTGGCATTCTCGGTTGTAAACAACCGTTGCTATGGACGGACTTTTTTGCGGCATTGGCCCTACGGCAAGCAAACTTCTGCTCTATCATCCAGACTTCAATGGCTACTTGATGATCGTAATACCGGACGACTTGCAGACAAACATGAATGCTAATACAATCTACCATTTTCTGTAAATGTAAATTGTTGTGATTGACGGCCTGAGCGTTGACGAATCTGCCATTTCTTACTTGGTAAGCTGGAAGTTGCCTTGGAGATGGTACTTCCACTCGTTGCATACAGCTGAGATTAGGTGAAGAAGCTCCACTAAATTTCGCTTCTTGCTGCTCAAACATCTCTGAAGACCGATCGAAAGGACTAGCTGCAAGCAAATGCCGCTTGACTTGATCGGAAAGCAGCTACAGGGTTGTGGCTCTGATATACCCTGAATACGATAGAGCAGAGCCCACAGCCATTGTGCTTCAACCTAGAGTTGTTCATGACGGCTATATCCATTAACCGCTGAACTAATTGCCATGTAAGCCATCGATGACACAGATGCGCCTGGGTTTGGTGCTATCAACATTCTGAACTACGTTGGAACTGGGAGTCCTAGCCATCCAAGTGACACCACCAGCGGCTCCGAGTCCAGAAACCCGCGGTCGTACCACCTCTCGAAAAGGAGGTGAGTCGAAAATCTCATGACGTCCTGGGCTGAAGAAAAGGTGGACTTGGGTCCTACGTTGCATGACAAACAGAGTCTAAACCTTTGAATTGGCATGGTTTGGTGGAGAACGTGTCAATCGGGAATGTGGAATTTTGATCGCAGTGTGTTGCCCTTGAGCACGGCATCTGTGCTTCAACCATGTCGGAGATTCTCTCTTTGTGACAATCCTACTCTTGGCCGATCCGCCGTGCTTGCTACGATTGAACTTGCAGTCCAAAGTTCCAGAGTCGGTACAAGCAGCATAGACATGATGTAGTCACGAGGGAGAAAGAGTAAAGTAAAAGAGGATAGTCAAATAGAATAATGGAGGACGAAGAAAAGTCAGCAAAAGAATGAATCTCGATTGGGAAGGTTATGATGAAAGCTTTCTCTATATGCAGTATAGATGCGGGGAACGACTTCCATTATTCTTTCCCTACTCCGTAAATGGCGTTTAGATATAACGAGAATCCTCCCGATAGTCCTGTTAGACCAATTGGACGTGACAATATAACGCCAAGCCATGTGATGCTTCGTAATATCGTAATGCGAGAGTTTTAGTCCACCAGCTTTAATACCTAAAGCAGCCGCAAACTTTGAGTCCGGCAGTTCAGTTAGAAGAAGTTTGCTGGTGGTTTCGGACTCCCGCCTCTCAGCGTCGTTTCAGCCGGTGGACTCATCCTTGGCGTTCCTCCGCTGGATAACGGACTTGGTCTCCTCCTATCAACCATTTCCATGCTACCTTCACTGGGTGCATCGAATGGCGACGTGTTCTCGGATCTTGACGGCAAAACCCTCTCTCTACTTCCAAACCTCCTGTTCCGTTCTTCTGCGTGGTCTCCCCTGCCCTCGCTTGAGTCACTCGTACTGGACACGTCCAGTGCGCTACGATTCTGCATACGCCTATCTAAAGCGTTGCCAGCATTCCGTTGCCGCTCTCTTCTGTTCGAGGCTGGCGACTGTACATCACTAGGCGTGTTTGTACGGGATGGCACTTCGAGCTGTGAGCCTCGCTGAGAAGGGTCGCTGGGACGTGAGTAGTGGCTGGTGGAGCTAGGCGAGGCAATAGGATTCGCAAATGGTCCGCTTGGTCGGCGTTCCCTGCTGTCAGAACTTGGAGAGGATACGTCGTTAGGCGTAGTGCTTCGAGGTGATCTGCGTGCACTCCAAATGCCTCTTCCTGGTGTTTCAGCATCAGGAGAAATCTCGCTGCTTTCGGAGTCTGGCAACTTCGGCACAGGCTTTGACTTCCTGCTCCATCGCGATGCTCCATTCCTCCTTTCATTGCCTGGATTAGGCGGAGATGGTAGCTCGCTGCTGGAAGTAGCAGGCGAGGGGAGTCCGTAGAGTCCTTGAGGACCAGCATACATTTCAACGGGCGATAGGTAATCGCCGTCCATTTCTGCACGTAACCTGCTGCCTTCCATTTCCACACCACTTTTCGTACCCTCCATCTCCACGCCCCCTTTGCTTCCTTCCATTTCTGCTTTGTTCTTATCGTAGGCTGCTATTCCTGGCTGACTGCCTTGCATCTCGATCTTCGACGAGCTGTCCGCCTCGCCGAGCTTATCTTCCGAGTATAGCTCGCCGATCGGTGGCTTGCCGGTACCATCCATTTCGGCCTTGCGGAATCCCTCCTCCTCTTCCTTCTTGCTCTCTATCTCCTTCTTTTTCTTTTGACGCTTCCTTATGATGAAGTACGCAGCACCAGCAGCGGCAAGGAGTGAAACAACGACAACGGCGACAACTATACCGACGATTGCACCAGTGGATATTCCAGACTTTTGGGTGGTCTTAGTGACCAGAGGATTTGTCGAATTGGCAGCCCGGATGGCTATTATTTCAGATGGGGCATTTTCTACCCACACGTTTTGGGCAACAGAGAAGTTAGAATGTTCGTAATTTGTGATTAAATACCTGTCATCGTGAGCGTTAATATTAAGGCTAACCAGTAAAGACTTACGCTTCCTGAAGAAATGTCCTTCCTAGGGTAGTTTGGGTATCATTGGCCGCTCGGCGAAGTGGGAAATAGTACTGGGTGGAATTAACAATGGGTTTATCGAGTGTAAGGTCAAAAGCGTGATATGGTAGGGTAATGTTGACATTCGGACCGCCATTAATGTCGTTACCGATGATGAAAGAGATACTAGGGTTCCGGGATTGTAGCTGCTCACGCAGGGTATTGTTCACAAGATACCGGTTGATTGTATCATTGTATGTAAGGCCAAAAGCATCTTCAAAGAGTGTGCAGGCATCCTGAGGAAGCCAAATCTGTGGTACTGTAGCATCGATGTAGGTCAAGTGACCTTCCGATGAGAGTGGCTGATTCGTCGATTTCGTTGAATCGGTGTAGCTTATAGACTGTAGGCCCACAACAAGGTCTCGAGAGATATCGGTCGCAAATTGAAAATCGACTTCATTGGGCTTGAATTTGGAGGCATCATAACCTCCTAGAGTCAACGATCCGTAGACTTTTTTAAAACCTAGAAAAGATCAGCTCTACGGAGGCATGGAGGGCTAGTGAGCCTTCTTACGATATGGAGCCCCAGCTGTGTATCCATACGATAGGCTCGGTATTTTGCCTGATTGCTTTAGGGCGGACAGGTAGCTTGGATGCGGATCATTGAACTGGGTGAAGTTTGTTGGATGACTGGTGACACCAAGGTAGCCAAGATAGTAGTCTGTGGTAGCTAATGCTGCGACTACCATATTGGGCTCATCGGTGCCTTCCGAGCCTGGCAATCCCAAACCCAAAGTGTCCAGGCCATAATCGCCCGCGTCATAGGATGCCTGATAGTCTGGAAGATTCTGCTCCTGAAGCAGACCGAATAACCCTTGATCTCGCCATGTGCTGGATGCATTCAAGTTGAACAGAGCACCACGAACTTGGGCACAGGTCACCTGCTCCGATGAAGTGAGAGTAGACGGGCATGCACCGAACCCCGTTGTCTTGTTCGCAGTGACAACCCATGATTCTCCCAAGGCGGTCCCAACGAGGACTCGGGCGGGTTGCGGAGGGGTGCCGGCGTGGATATTGAAGGTAGACCATGGCCCGTCATTTCCTTCACTATTGTGTTGGTGATCACGTCAGTAAAGATACCTGAGGTTGGTGGCTATGGGAACTCACAAGTATTGGCTAGGAGTGACCACAATTGGAGCGGCTGTGGTATTGTTGCCCATCCCGCTCCTCAATGCGATTCACGAGAGAAGCCTGTTGTGTACGAGTTGGTTCTCGAAGGATCATTGCAGAAGGGTACGGTAACGACAGACGGATAGAGGTTGTTTTCGACAGCTAAAGCTGCGCGAAAAGCGGTGCGCATCTGCGATACGACTTTCATCTCCATCCTTCGAGGGGGCCTAGAGTTGATTGGACCCGTTCATATCTTACATTGCGGCTGAGCTCGACGGATCACCTCGGCGGCGCGGTGGTAGTCTTATTTAGACTCGGGGTTAGACCGTTGAACGTCAGAAGTCGCGCGCCTAGAATATGACCAATCAGTGTTCGCGTTTGGTTTTTGGTTGTTGGTCTTGCGGCTTGCCTCCAAGCATTTTGAATCAGTCTATCGATAGCAGCGTTGCAGCGGAGCAGACGATGTCATACGTGAATCGTGTCATATACGTATTTCGTCTGTGTTGTTGAGATCTAGTAATGTTCTAGCAACCGACTTTCCCGTTCTACTCGAAATCCTGCCTGGCGTTTGGACAATTGAGGAATAAGGCGCTCTTGTGTGGCGATGTATTCGTGTCTGGACCTGGGAGGGCTCTTCGTTGCCTGTAGTAGGTATTCCTTAACCGCTGATGCTCTCTCGACGTTTCATGCTTGCATGCTAAGATACACGAAACCCAAATGCATCCCAGCTACACCGACTGAGATGCTCCCTTAGACGCCTGCTGATGCACGCATGCTTGAATCATGATTCATGTGCCACCCTTGCCGCCTACGCAAAACACTCCAGTGCAACCTGCACCACCCGCACCATCACTTCTTAGCGTATTGTTTCGTCCACGCCTTAGCATTCTTGACGAACTCCTTTTTGTTCTCCTTGTACTCTCTCCCAATGTTTCCCTCCACGGCGTCGTCGGGTTGAGGATCCATGAGCAGGCCCTTTGCAAAACTAAGCACAGCGTCGATCTTGGATGATGGCTTCCATTCATCCGCGCGAAGCATACCCAGGCACATGCTGCCCTTGTCGTCATTGGTCACATTGGGATGGTAGATCTTCGTTTTGAAACTCAGGGTAGGTGGTTTGAAAGGGTATTCAGTGGGGAGGCTGAGGTGTAGGGTGAAGACACCGCCCTGTGTGGTGTCAGAGAGTCCTCAGTGTCGCTGTGGCCTCGACTAAATAGACTTCATAGCTGGCAATGGCCTACTTCGTATGGGGAGCCTTTAGGACCGTCAATAAGAATCTGCCACTGGTGCATGTCTGCTTCCGAAGGAAGGCTGATCTTCATTCCCTCCAGCGGCTTTTTCTGGAGCTCGGCATACTCCTTTGCAGAACCATTAGCAGGCTGAACTAACGCGACAGTGGTGTAATCATTCGCACCTTCGTGATTCGCTTTTGTGCGGTGGCCATGGCTGCGATTCTGCGTGTAGAAGTAGACGGTGTTACAGAGAGGAACTCCAGGCACTGCGGGAAGGTTAGGCGCTAGTAAATTCAGGAACAACCGAATCAGGATATAGTATACGAGAGTGATGCTCATATCCCGTAGGGCATCTAGCAACTACATTTTGAGCCAAGCGGATTTGATAATCGAGACTCGCAGCTGCCCCAGTATATCAGGATCGACTGGTCTGTTCTACACTGATATAGTACTGTACAGATTTGGTTGATAGGTATTGCAGGCTGGCCAATTCAGAGTTGGCAGCGTCTAAGCTGAACTCCCAAAGTAACCCAACCTTCCAGCAACCTTTGGTCAGGAAAACCCTTGCATAGCAGTGTGTATCTGGAACAACTTCGTTAGAGTACTTAATGTCTTAAAGCCGCACCTTCGAAAATGAGTCATATCCTCTTCAATATCATCTCCAACTAGTGGATGGGGGGATTTGAGGGATGTTAGCCACGACTACTAGCCGATGTCTTAACAACAATCTTAGTTGCGGCGTTTATGCGATAACCCGAATGAGCGTCAAATCGTCACATCTATACTACTAAGAGTATCTCCTATACTCCAGCCTTTTGCTCACTAAGTTACTAATACATTTACCACAAACCGAAGGAAGAAGCGTATTAACTGTAAAAAATTGGAAACGAAAGAGTTGGAAAGGACTTAGACATTTCACCACATGATTATCAATAGTGTTCCTTCCAACAAGTGTTTACAAGTAGCGTTGATAACATGTTCTCCAAAACGGAGAGGTCCAATATCGTCATACCAGCCTTAAAAGTCTCGCCCAAAACCCCTCTCAAGTGATTGACAACAACGTAGCAGGAAGTCCTCCATAGAACTGGGTTTAATTGTCATAAGATAGCACTCACGTTAGCATAAACAAAAATCAAGCAATGACTGCTGTTTTTTGTCGCTTAAATGCCTGAACAAGATTTTTTATTCTCTTTGCATAACCACCATAACACCCATCAACCCTAACAGCACCGTCTTCAACCATGGATGCTCAGATAATAGAATGGTCACATATCCCACGAACGGGACATACCCAACCACACTCCCAATAATGTCATCAGCCCTCGTCAAATAATCCTGACCTCGTGCATAAAGCTCCGTATCATCAGCCAGATTGTTGTCACCCTTCGTAAGTAATTTCAAAGGCGCTTCTCTACACAGTGAACAAGTTAGCCCCCTCGCCCAAGACACCCACTCATAGCAACGATGCTGTACTTACCCTCCGCCGTACCGCCTGACAACCCTATGAACGATTGGAATATCCTTCCCCTTGACATTATATACCACCACCTCCCCAATCTGCGTTTCCATTCCCCTATTCCACAGAAATAACAGATCGCCACGTTGAAAAGCGGGCTCCATGCTTCCAGACAAGACAACGACGATGGGAGAAGGTGAGGCTGTGGCGACGGAGAGACCTTTCCAGAGCATGAAGGCGGTCGAGAGCACGAGGGCGAAGTTGAGGAGTTGAGTGAGCAGTTGGCGCGGTGCGCCGAGGCCGAGGGCGGAGAGCATGGTAGTGATGGACGAACTTTTTCTATCTGGTGGAGTATCACTTTAATATCTCCTTTTCGCCTGCAGGGTGTATCTCGCTACCTGGCCCTTGCTGCCACTACAGACAGCGTGCTGAAACAGTTCAAGCTTTGGGAGACGTTGCAGGGAAAGTCTGTAGGGCTGATAAATTTAGCGTTCCCTCGAAATTATTTACTTTGGTGACAATACTGTACGCTCGTTGGAGAGTAAATGAGATATAAGATGTGACGGATCCATGACAACTTCTCAGATATTCTACCATAAGAAAGCTTCAAGCACTATTGGTGTTTCAATGGCATTATACAATCATTTGCGACTAATATTACTTAAGTATATCTTCTAATTATTGGATCGTCATGGAACGAATTACCAGGCATCTAGAACGCAGTGAGCAAGAGGAAGGCCGCCGCATGCTACTGAGTACACATAGTGTCCACTGTGTATGTTCATCTGTGGTCCCTGGGTGGGAAGGAGCCGTAAGTCGCGCTTTCCTTCAGCAGTGGAATCTCAAAGCCTCGAGAATTTGCTCTGTGTTCATGAATTGCTTGTCGTGATTCCTAGGCACTTCTTATTGCTATGCCATCGCTCGCGCATAGAGCATCTTTCTATGTCGTACACCACTCTGGCTTCCTAGACCCTTTTCTTGACGCGGATGAGCACCCTCTTCGGGACTGTGATTTGAACAGCTCCTTTCCAAGGTCCGAAACAATGGCGGAGACAGCACCCCTTCTGCCTCAATTGAACCATGTCCCTCGTGATCATCTAATCTTCCTCTGCGTCTGCCATTCACCGTGGCCTTTCCTTCATCAGACAGGCTTACTCATCGTGCGTGGGGCCCTTGCTGTTTATCTGACTGCTGTTCTGGCTCTCAGTGTGGTCAAAGACTGCGAAGGTCCTTATGCAAGATTTCTTGCCTTTGATGCGCGCTATTTAAGTTTTGCAACACAGGTCATATACTACTGGATAACCGCTGTACGTCTCCCTCCGAAGCACGGTGCCACGAGGCAGCTTCAAACTAACGCTGTCTGCATAGACATGGGCGATGCAACACCTGCTGGGATTCCCAAGCCCAGCAGACAGATTGCCACCGGAAGAACAGGCGAAAGGCAGATACCTTGCAAAGATGCAAAAGGCCTTCTCCATACCTCTCGACGCCGACATTGGCTCTAGGAAACCGATTGCGTTCTCCCTCTTCTACACCGCATCGGTCACCTTCCCTTTAGTGGTTACCATCGCATCATGGTCGTTCTTGGACCCACTAAATCCTTCCATTGGGCCTCCATTCTGGCCGCGACCTTTGGTCCTTTTCACTATCGCCAATTTCAACGGGGTCAATTCAGCAGTAGCCTTCCTCGAGATAATGCTACTGAGCAGCGTGCAGAAGCAAAAGGTAAAGATCATAGTTGTACCGACGAATGTTGCTGATCCGCACAGCTATCTATTCTACCTTTCCCAATCATCGCCCAGTGTTTGCTTTACTTCTTGTGGGTGGTCATTGGGCGCTTTGCCACAGGTCATTACGTCTATGATTACTTCGATCCAGCACAGATTGGTTGGAAAGGACTAGTGGCAACCTACATCTACATATTGTCGCTCTCAGTCTTGTTGTTCTTGATAGTTCGAAGTATGCATGGACTGAGGGAGAGATGGGTACGGAAGACGGAGCGTGGAGGTCCAAGTCACTAGGTTACATCAGCATCTTTTAAACCTCGATAGTGAGAATCCCCATCCTCTTGGCTCAGTCCCAAAATCAACACCTCTATAAAGTGAGGCTCGAGCATTATCCGAACACATCCTGGTGCAATTGACATCGTTCAGCTCGGAACTCGTTCCATCTCAAAGTCACATTTACTTGACTTCATGCCTACCTAAATACTACTACCGGCCTTGTAAATTGAGAGGGTGGACAGCTTCTGACCGGAAACATGATAGGGCTAGGCAATATCTGCTAAAGTTCGCCTCTCACAAAGACCTTTTCCTTTTTGACTTTCAAGGATACTGTCCAAGGGATCATTCACAATACGGGTGCCAGATCGATTCGTCGCGTCACGTCGCATCGCTTCCCAGAATATTACACATCAACAGGAAACGATCAGCCATGATCATTGTCTGACTTGTATCCTCATTTCCGGCTGAATCGCCTTCTCTTCAGCAAAGTAAACCCGCTTTCAGGCGTAACGACATGAAATTCCCAGGAACGACATCATATTTGGTGACACGAAATCGCGTCATTCAAGTAAATCCCTACATCCAGAAGGTCAACAAGACCATCTTCATCCCGAAGACCCCTTCTTTCGGGAAACAAGGCAACAAGGCTATCTTTAGGAGTTATACCTCGTCTTCATCGCACATATCCGATCTCCTGGGTAAGGACCTCTTGCTCATAACTTAATCCATTCGCCCGAAGTTTCTCGTCTCTCTCTCACCTTCACTGGAACTGCATCATTCAGGGCCCATCATTCACTATCATTTGCTACCGCCACACTTCGCTTGTGGGTAACTCTTCTTCCTTTTTCATTGGTTACATTCTGAGTCTCATCACAATCAAACTCCAGCCAATCAGTCTGACGTCTCAGCCCGACATGAATCCATTCATGGGGGCTTCTGGGATTACGGGACCATCGTCTCGTAGAAATCCGTTCGAGCAGCTAAATCAGTCACCAATTCAATTGGAGGTCAAGGCAGGGGACCTCTGGTGCATTAAGGAAAATGGTGAGGACTGGCCGGTGGTGATATGCGATGAAGAGATCGTGCAAAAATTCTCAAAAGGCAAGCCGCGCCCAGCAAATGCTCGTCGCTCGAATGGGACTTGGACCAAGGAATCCGCGGGCAACAAATGCTATCCAGCCCTTGTCCCAGGAACTCTCAAAATGTGAGTCTTCCCGCAGTAACCGCGGACTTTCAAGGCTAATGTACAGATCAGCTGTTGGCTAGGTCCGAAGGATTTACAGTCTTTTGACGATGAAATTGGAAAGGCTATTCGAGAATCAACTACCAATCCGGTACTGGCGAAATCTTGGGATGAGGCTATCGACTACGAAAAGAGGAACAGGGACATCGGCTGGTGGAAAAAACATTTTGTCTTCGAGGAAAAGCCTTGGCTCCGAACAGGGAACAAACAGGATGCGGAATATGACACCGGAGTACACGCAAATGATGGCTGCGATGAGAAACGGTCCAACAGAAAGCTAGGGGGGAGTCGCAAGCGTAAAGGCACGCCGGAGTTCAAGTATCCACCAGGCTATACCAGAGTGGAAGCGGACGATGATGAAGGAGGAGATCTCTTTCTCCCGCTCGCAGAAGCCGCTACTGGTCCAAAGATCAAGAACGAATTCAGCGATTCAACTTCTGCGGAGATTGACGCTCTGTACGAGGACCCGGACTCGAATTATTCCAGGCGGGTGGAGTCGAATAAAAGAAGCAAATTGGGTGTCGCAGGTTATTCCACCGTTCCTCCTCAGATACCAGTCAGGAATGATGGCAGGAGCAGACCTGGTACTCCCATGGCACTACATAGGCCTGGGTTGACAAACTTGCGAGCTACAATGACCCCCTTCAACCCTCGATCAAGTCCTTCTTCATTGGCTCCGGACGCTGAGTAAGTGCTCCATATAATCCCCAGAATCGAGCACTGATGTTTTCTCCTTTTGAGTAGTAAAGTCATGATCTACGTCGGTAACCCTCACAAAAAGTTCAGAGCCAGACGCAGTGGTCTGGACGCAAGTCCGCTTCTCTCAAGCCTGGCCACCTACCATCCCCAAAATGGCTGGTATCTCATGTCGCCACTGCTCTCATCCTTGGATTCACACGACTTCTTCCCTGTCGGCCAGTATCTTGAACGTGGCGAGTACAACCCCAACATACTAGACGAAGGCACTGAATGGGTCCGTCTCGAAGATGACATGAACCATCAGCAACACGGCCAAGAGGTCGTCCGCTGCGGTACAATCTATTCGCTAGCACAGACTCTGGAACTGCCAGGACTCCAAGATCTCGCGTTCCGAAAGTTGAAGGCTCTGGCAAAGCAGGAATCATATCATCCACTTGCGATCCTTTGCGTTGTCGATGTAGTGTTCGAGAGCGGGGACGAGGATATACGCGACTATCTGGTGCATTACCTCGCTGATAATTATTGGAATATCGTGCTAGCAGAGGCCAAAAAATGCGCCGAAGTAATGCAGGCAGATCACGAATTATCTAAAGGTGTATTTGGACTGTTGAGTGGCATTCCCCAACTCAAGTGGACCGATACAAAGATCGAGGACGAGGCGCAAGTCAAAGATGAGGGCAAGACAGGCTCAACGGAGGAAGCTAATCAAGAATTATCAACGCCTACTTCTTCTACATCAACTACCCAGACATTCAGATACGATGAGGGTAAAGCGGAGCCAGGAGTGGAGGGAAAGGTCGACTCTGAACTAGAGGTCATTGCAGATCTAGGACTGGGAGGGAGAGCTGACTCGGAAGTCCGGGGCGAAGCGGGGTCTGGACTGGACCAGCCAGCAGAGCCAGAGCTGGTGCTCACGGAAGAAGAAAAGAAATGGATGCGTGAAGATGATGAAGTGGCTACAGAAGAGGTGATAACAAAGACGACACAGCAGCGGAGCCAATTTCTGCATCCTTCTTGATCAATATGCGGCTAGTGGAATCGGTCAGAGAGGTCCAAGGAACGTGGGACACGAGGGGTCTTTGGATGTTGCTTCGTGACTCTTTGGGAAGAACGCCGTGCGCCGATATTGGATACGGGTATTGCATTGGACACTAAATCTGCATTATTCATACTGTGAAGGCGTAGTAAAGGCGTCGAATTAGACTACTGAGCGACTTCGCTTGTTGATTTGCCGGGTAAACACCGGCTGTTGTCGTTCCTCAGGCCACAAGGCAACAACAGTCACAGTATTCTCGACGCTGGACTCGACAAGGCAAAGCTCAAGAGGACTGTGCATGAAATATGCAAGCCTCAAAATCAATAGCGCAAATCAGCGTTGAGCCATGGATTGACTGATGCACGTGACCCCGTGGGACGCATCAGCCGCGGTCGCCTACTACTTAAAATGCCCCTCGTATCCCAAACCTCTCTTCTTCTTCACGCTTCTCCTCCAGAGCCGGCCGAACACACCACCGCGAAGAATCTCACCAGCAGATTCCTCGCGCGCAGAGTCGCCTCGGGAAATCCTCTTTCCATCTTCAGTCGTTACCTCGATTGAAGAGAAAGGGAGGAGTTTCCTGAGAGACTTCCGAAGGTCTCACCAATGCAACGTGCGTGCTGAAGCGTCAATTCAATTCCAAGCAGCCCAACTGTGATACGCTCATTTCTTACTACATCCGGGTCGCTTTCCCATCATCAGTCACTGAGCTTCTTCATTGATGCACGCGTATATCGGTCCTTCGACAATTACACTTCGAGACTTCGGTCAACATGTTCCGCTCTTTCCACTCAAAGGATCGGGCTGGCAAGGCGGTCAAGTCGAGCAAGAGGTCGTTCCGCGAGCATACAAAGTTGAAGTTGCAGCAGAGTCTGAACAGCCCACCTGTGGGAAGGTATGATCAGAAGTTCCAGTTTGATAAGGCATCGTTCAAGCAAAATGGCTGACTGGGCCGATGTACAGTACACTGACCAGCCCCATCGTCGCTTTGATGGTGGGACCTGATCGTCGTGTGTTTGCTGCCCACGAGGACGTTCTCTCTATCTCTCCCTTCTTCGCCACGGCTCTCAAAGGCCAGTTCTATAAGAGCACGTCGAAGCGGGTGGAGCTGCCTGATGAGTGAGGGCACCATGCCGACCCATATTTCGATTCGCTGACGATTATTTCAGGCTGCCCGAGATCTTTTCCTGCATCCTCGAATACCTCTACAAAGGTGACTACTACCCACGCCTGCTTCACAACAAGCGTCACAACTCTTGGGAGCTCGAGGATGCTCAGGACCCACTCAGCCATGGTGGTCGCGGATCTGTCGAGTCTACAATATTTCATCCCGGTCTGGGCGGCGATCTGCTCAAAGACACCGCCATCTACTGCGCTGCCGAGAAATTCGGCTTGGAGGAACTGAAGCGCCTAGCTCTTCGGAAGCAGGGCCTTCAGTCCGGCATCCAAGTCGAAGTGATCTTGCGATCAGCTCGGCATGCGTATGAGAACACGCCTGACTCGGACTCAAGGCTTCGCGCTCATTACTTGGCACTGATTATCAGGAGTCGCAAGACTTTCAAGAGGAGCGAAACCATGCAGATGGAGATGGAGATAGGTGGAAGTAAACTGTATGGATAAGCGTGCATTCACAGTACAAATGCTTGGGACTAATACTAAGATGTCTAGGTTTTTCGACCTCTTCGTTGCGATGTGCAATCATGTTGATGACATTATCGAGGTGACTAACAAGTCATCTCCTAAGACCATCTAACCACATGGCCTGCTTCGTCGCAGTGATCAGGCCTAAGAGACTTCGAAGGAGCCAGATTGAATCAGCATACGAAAGGGACATTTCCACTCTCCTACAGACTGTTGCCAGATCGAGAGAATATCCTAGGAAAGCCGGCGAGCTTGGCGTTACCCATATAACACCGCTCTTGAACTCCACTTCTTACCAAAGCAACTTGAGGTCGGCCAACCTTGTGCGGTGGCCACGGTCTTTGGACCATGTCATCCACGATCTTCCAGCATTTAATCAATAGCGTCCTATGACCTCTCTCACAAGCTTTTAGCCCCTTCGGGAGCAGAGCACGGATTTACGATTTGCAGCAACATCTACCCATATCCATTTCCTTATCTTCCTACATAACGACATCTCTGATCTTTCGATCGGAGAAACACAGAGTCCTACGACTCCGACTCGCAGGTTTCCTTTGTTGTGCGTGATGATGGCGAGAGAAACAGTCTGCATGGCTGAAGCTGGCTGGTCTGCTTTGGCGACCGTCTTGAAGGTGGGCGGAGTAGCGAATCGCTTGCCGCGGAGCAGTGGAAGTGGTTGTTCCTTTTGTCGGAAAAGCCGCTGAAGCTGTGAAACGGTCCTGTGTGGTATTCAGACTGTCTGAGAATTGAGAGATTTGGCCACCTCATGCTTGTCACCAATGACTTATGTGAAGATGTCAACATATGCTGACCTTACGCCTGCAGGAATACTTGATATGTGTCTTGAGGTACTCCAGGAGCTCCTTGAATAAGATTGATAGAATCTTGTCTAGGGCAACGACTCGAATGCCCAGGACGCAACGCTATATGCGGCTAACGCTCCGAGACGTCCCTGATTGGTTTCAGGACTGCCCTCTGACACGGAGGATTGTTTGACAGCCTTCCCGAACAGGCGCATAGCCGCAATCAGTTGATATATTTCCGCGAGCTCTGATCAGCATCAAAACCTCTCTGAGAAAGGATTCGAGAGCAGATCATTGTATATAGGTCACGCCTGCTCCACCTAATTTCCAGCTCTGATTGTGATGCGCCGCTGGCGGCGTCCGCGGTCATGGTTTATGTTGACACTGAGTCTCTCTATCATCAATGTTAGTTTTGCGCGCCCTTCGAGAGATTCCTTCACGACAGACATCAGCATCTATACCTCCGATGCAGCACCTCACACACAATCAAGGGCTCTGGCCCCTCACGCCATCCCTCCGAGATCCCTCACCCCTCACGATTACGGCTTTCAGAATTTCCTCCATCTAGGCGGCGGCTGGAACCTCTACTACTCCAGCTGGCCCGCCTCAATCTTCCCCGTCCAGCCGGCCGTCTGGGCTTTGAGGCAACTCTACACCTCAATGGAAGTCAACGGCGGCAGCATTTGGCGGCTTTCACCGCCTCGCTACGAGATACCGTTAAGGGTCGGGAATGTGCTCTTGACCATGGAATCGAACCAGCCGATCGAGTGGGATCTGGTGTCGGCTTTTGGGACGAAATTACTGTATTATATGGATCGAGGGTTTGTAGGATTGTACAGCTTGATGTTGAGTCATGCCGCGAATGATGCGACGGTTTTTGTGAGTTTGAAGGTTATTGACAAGGCGAGGGGGCTGCGTGGATAGGAAAGGCACGGAGACGATGATGATGGAGGATGTAGCGGTGGTCTTGAGTGCGTGGGTTTTGACTTGATGGAATGTTGCTGTCGTTACTGATACCCGGCTTTCTGCCATTGTTGTCTGTTGATGAGATGTTGCATGGATTTCATGCAACTCTACTTTAACTTTAAAAGTTTATCTGGAATCCTGGTTCTCACGATCTGGCATCTCGATGCGCACGGTATGGTGATGGGTCTTCGACTCTAGGTTTTCAACTTCTTCAGCCAAAGTCATCAAGCCAACACGACTACGAATCAAACTTCCAATATCGCGACTCTGCCCCCCTTTTTCCCACACTTTTTCATATATCACCTCTCTCTCCTAAGATGTCGCACTTCCTTTAAAGCAAGATGATGGGTATAGTTTCTTTAACATCTAGTGGACATCTCCAATATCCTCATCCACACGCATCAATCATATTCTCAATACCAGGCATTGAACAGCTCTTCAACAATGATCATCAACCAAACTCATCTTGCCTACAATGCTAGAAAACGACACCTCCATCGCTCGCCCGGCCCATACGCCTACAAAGTTTGAAATCTATCTACCATGCATTCCCAACACCCTCCTCCAAATCTCCACCACAACCCCAACCTCATACAGGAGCAAACTATGTCTCAATATACACATCCTGATAAGACGCATACTCATGCCCCGATCACACCCCACCATTAATGGAAGCCAGACAATCACAGCTATCACCAGCATTCTGTAAATCATGATTACATCCCTCCTATCGAACATCATTGATAATTTCCTTCTTCCTCCGCATCACCCCCCCAGCGCAAGTATAAAAATCTTACACGCACCCCCCTCTTCCCTCCTCCTCCCCCTTCCTCCCCCCCTCCCCTCCTCGCTCCTCGTCGCTCCTCATCCCACAAACAACACCCAACACCCTTCAACCCATTACAAATGAACATCAGAAACCACAATCCGCTCCTCTTCTCTTTCCTTCCC
>JAABUW010004345.1_pt1 | contig 19307 bp, 30 predicted proteins | sample 5560081 | NCBI WGS metagenome assembly JAABUW01 (sample SAMN10711882, study PRJNA513363) | rock metagenome | isolation source: Antarctica rocks | place: Antarctica: Victoria Land, Knobhead sud
CGCAAGCCCTGAAGGGCTAAAAGGGTGCCAGCTACGGGGTTGGAACCCCTCACTGCTAAGCTAATCAGTCTGAATGAAACTGTCGAAACAGGCAACGATGAAGTCCATCACAGCAGCCTGATCTGTCTGGTTAACGAGCTCGCGCATGGACTGGCCGTCCCAGAACATAGCCCAGGGCCAGAGCGGTCCGGAGCGTTTGTCTGCGTTTGGCCAGAGCGGTCCGGAGCGTTTGGCTGCATGCTGCTGGAAGGCGCACGTGCATCGCCATGCATTACTACCTAAACCCATGACCGTCGCACCTTCGGCACCTCGGGATGCAGGCTGCATCTGTGTAGTCGCCGCCATCCCCCATATGGACTTCCAGACGATTCATCGAGGTTCCGCCGATCTGCGTGCCGCTGGTTGGGCCTCCGAACAATCGTCACGATTGCGGCTGTCGGAGGGCCAGGCAGCGAGCCGGACAAAATCGTCTCTGGGCTCAGCCAACAAAGTATGCCGATCACTAGCAGCAGAGGAATGAGCAGTGCCGCTCTCTTGATCGAAATTTTGCCTCTGACTGCCAGCATCAGACCCGACGGCGGCACGCCCGCGCTGGATCATAACTTCACGGCGATGGAATCATGACTCCTTGAGGTGTGCCTGCTGTGGTTGCTACAACGATCAGAAATCGACAGGCAGTCCTGCGGCATCCTCAGATATCGCAACGATGACAATCATCATAGATGCAGAGTGGTGGACCACATGCGATCAGTCCAGATTTGAAAGCTGCTGCGCTTGCACTTGACCACGAGCGTCGCTGACTACAGCCAAAAGCCGTATTCATACATCATATAGTGTTCGATGAAATAGCTCTGGCGGTGTGCGCTCCTATGGGGCTGCAGTACGGGTCGCTTCTTGGATGGTCAGAAGTCACAGGCGGCAACACCTACACCTTTTTGTCGTCAGGGCGGCACTTGTAGCGTCGGTAGCTTCTTCGCTTCTGTATGCAAGCAAGCCACGTCTCTCCACGCTTGCCACGATGCAGGCAGCGCATTGCCAATGCAGGCAGAGCAAAAGTAGCATCCACAAGAACGGCGGCGCAGTGGCGCCCAACACCATGGCTGATGAGCAACCAAGTTCACTAGTGTAGTGACAGTACTATATCCCTACAACCCAATCCATTCAATCATTCATCTAGACACAAGCATCATGATGCGTTTTCGTGCTCACTTCGTGGACCAACATAGCAATGAAGCCTTGCACACACAGCGCCACATGGCGTTGCCGCACCCTTGCTGCTGCTGCTAACGCTGCCGGCCTTCACAAGGTTGCGCGTGTCTCATCGGCGTTCGCTGCGCACATGGCCTAAGCAGCGCAGCGAGCCCTCCGCCGGCCGTAAAACACTATCTCTCACGGCGGCGGCGGTGTCAAATCGGCCGCCGCCTCCATCGCCGCGTCCGCCGAGCGGCAGCCGCCAAACGCCATGCACCACAGCTGCCGCAGCCAGGCCGGCACCCTGCTTCCGGCTTCCTCCTTCCTCCGCTCATTTGCCCGCCACACCGCCAGCACCCCCGACGGCTGGCTCGCATTTGTGAGCGCCTCAAACACCAGATCGCCCGTGGAGGGCCCCCACTTCCGGGAAAACATGGAGCACTTCGCCTGCAGACGTGCACAGGTTTGTGCGCGTTCAATGGTGCGCAGAGGGGTGGACAAGGCATGCCGAGCATCTGCCTGGACGCCAGCCCGTGAGTGCAGCAGTCGAAGTGCACCTGGTAGGCGGCAAACAGAGTGGCACCCTAAAAGAAACAGAGTGCCACCCTAAAACCCTAAGTGGCTCCAGCCCGTATGGGCCAGAACGGAAGCCCGGCTTTGCTGGGCAAGATGCAGCAGCACATGGCAAGCTCACAGAGCGAGACGGGCGCACCATGTCCTCGATTCTGTGGCTGTAGGGCGGCGTGTAGCGCTGCGGCGGCCCCGGCGGGCAGGTGAAGCGGCGCAGGCTGGAAGCCGTCTCGAAGTTGCCCGGCAGGTTGGCGTTGCTGCGGCAGGGTGCAGGTGCATGAATGTCAATCAGGTGTCGCAGATGTCAGGGCAGCAGAAAAACAAAGTCGCCTCGGAAGGGAAACAGGGCTGTTCTCTCGCCGGTTCTCTCGCTCATTTTCATGGGTGCAGACGCTGTTAGTGGATTTCGAGACACTGCACACCTGATGGCGTCTGCGAAGGGACACTTGCCCAGCTGGTCTCGCACCGTGTTGAAGGTGTCCAGATTGGCGTCCTGCAGTGCGAGTGGGCGATGCATGTCGTTGAAATACTCCCACGCAGCCCTCACAGACGGCTTCAACATGCACGGAAGGCCTGCATGCCTCAGCATCAGCACTGCCGGAACCAGGGAAACGGTACGTTGATTTGAGAGTCACAGCCGCCGCCTTCATCCAGTAGGTGGAGGGGAGGCCGGTGCTGAGAGGCGCGCGCGCCCAGTCCACACGCATGTCGATTTGATGTGATTCGTTGTGATTCGTTGCATGCACAAAGAGGCATCTGGATACGTGCCTTCATCCAGTAGGTGAAGGGGGACCCCGTGTTGGGAGGCGCACGCGCCCAGTCCACGTGCATCGCGTTGCCCGCGCACGTGGTCTCCTCGCTGAAGCCATGTGCTGCCAGTACGGTGGGGTAGTAGTGCTCGTCGCTCACGCACGGGTACGGCTTGCTGCAGGGCAAGAATTGTCGCGGTTTCGTTCAGGTTTTCACCTTTCCATGGTTTGCTTTCGTGTGTAGCCAAGTTCGCCGCCAGCACGATGGAGGAGGAGTGCTCGCCGCTCATGCATGGGTGCGACATGCTGCGGCAGCAGCGAAAGACCTAGAAAAAAAAACATGCTGCGGCAGCAGCGAAAGACCTAGAAAAAAAAACATTAACTGTAAAAAATTGTACCATTTTCAATAAAACAGCTCTAGGTTTTTTTATAACAAAGGCAACTTAGAAAATCCCTTAGATGTGCTCAGAGGCATAAGCATTGCATGTTTGATCTGGAAAGTTTAACGCTGAAGCCGCGCGCGGCCAGCGCCATGGGGTAGCAGTCCTCATCGTCCGAGCGATACGCCCGAGCGATAAACCCTCGTCGCCAGCGCAGGGGTACGGCTTGCTGCGGCAAGGGAACACGCCTTGCATCGTGTGCGCAAACAGATGCAAGGTGCATCTCCCTCCTCCGCATGTAATATGGAGGGGTGTATGCCGAGCCCATCGATGCCAAGCCTATGGGTACTAGGGTTACTACCCTAGTACCCATATACCCTACCCATAAACCCTACCCTGGTGCTGGCGGCGCACGGCCCCTTTGGCAAAAGCCTGCTTTCATGCGAAACGTGAAAGTCAGTGAAGTGTCGGTTGTGTCTCGTGAGAAAACGATGGTGTCTGCTGCCACAGCAAGACGTACAGGTACGCAAGCGACGAGTTAATAGTGCCCGTCGCTCACGCTGGGTGCCGCTGCTGCGGGCGCACAAGCAGAGTTCAGCGAAGCCGACACCAGTGCGTTTCCATTACCAAATTCGGCTCTGTTTTCTGCACGGCTTGCTGCACAGGCGCGGGTGAATCCCTGGTGAATCTGTCTGGTGAATCCCACTGCCAAGGATGCCGCCATTGGCGAGCGGCCGACCCCAACAGCTGCCAACTAGCGAGCTCAGAAACGATTGAGTTCGTCAAGATTCAGCCGACGCAGATGGTCACCTAACATTTGTTGCCGGGTCGACCCCTTCCCGCGCCAAGCATGCCGGCGTGATGGCCTCCCACACCTTCGTGTCCTTCACCAGAACCTGCGAATGGGCGTCAAATTTGGCAGGGGTTTTGCACAGGGCGGTCAGGAACTCTGTGGGTGTGGCGCTGGACGAGGCATGGCATTGACGAAGGGCGCTTGCATGCAAGGCAAACTTGCAAACTTTGCAAACTTTGGAGGCACGTCTAGGAGAGGCACAGACGCACAACGGAGATGTAGAAACAACAGGGATGTGATGCAAGAACTCGTTAGCAAAAAGCGTTGCCCACCTCTGCATGGCGGCGCTGGATCATGGACCATTGGCTGGTTTTCCGCCACATGTGCGGCTTGAGAAACTCTGACTCCAGCTGCGGAATCCACATCACGCGCGTCTGCTGCGACTGCAGGGCAGCACACGAATCTGTTGAGCAGCGAGTAGCTCCGATGACAAAGGGCCGATTCGGATTGGTGCAGTGTGCCAGTCAAGTGATTTCGGCACAGTATCAATGTGGGAGTTCCGCATGCTGCACGCAAGCCATGACTGAGCACATACACCCTGCCCTGCTGCTTGTTGCAGCGATGGTGGCTCAAGAGCGAAATGATAGACCACAGCTTTCCTCTGACGTCAAGTTGAACCGATGCAGCGGAGCAAGCTCACCAGGCAGGCGGACATACGCGTCTTCGTCTCGCCCATGAACTGCGCCCACACCAGGTGCGCCGGATACAGCGGGACGGACGTCTCGTCCACAAACTGGAAGCGCTGGTTGGCGGGGTCGGCGACCGCCGCTGCCAGCAGCAATCGCATCGCCTCCGTCACCGAGTGGTGGCCCCATTCCACCTGCGGCGGAAGAATGGTGTGCATTGTCTGTTCCTTTGTGCGAGGGGGCCAAAAAACGTCTCTGATTGGAGGGGTCGGTCACCGCCGCCGCCGCCGCCGCCAGCAACTTCCGTCACCGGATGGTGGCGCTATTCCACCAGCGGCGGAGAGAAGGTGTGCATGTCGGTGTTCGTAGAAGAGATCAACCGGGCTTCAAAAGGCGAAATGTGAAGCTGCGGAGGAGGTGCACACTGGCTTCCATTGAGACCCAGCAGCGACAGGGAGGAAAGGCGCCTCTCTGGTGACTCCAGGTCAGAGAGATCACTCACCTTGACCCGCCTCTGCAGCTCCCGGCCGCGGAACAGGTGGCCGGCGCCATAGGGCGCAAAGAACGGCCCCGGGTGAACGTACACATTGTACAGCCGCTGCGCCTGGATGATGCCCTGGTTGTGGTTGCGCTTGCTGCTGCTAAGGCCAGGCAGCCGCGGCGCCCACAGCAGCGACCGCTGCCGTCTCCGTGCTGCCCGCCTGACATGTCGCTGCCGTCGCCGCTCCGCCGCTGCGGCTGCCGAATCGCCTCTGCCGCTGCCGCTGCTATGTGCCGTGCCGCCGTCTGCCAAATTGCCAGAGCTGCCCTCCTCAACCTCATTGTCGACAAACTCTGCGCCGGGCGAGTCTGCTTCGCCGCCGTCGTCAGGATCCAGTATTGCATCCAGTGCCGCATCCTCCGCAGCAGGCTGGCCGGCGCCACCGCCGTCGCCGTCGCCGCAGCAGGCGCCTGCAGCGATCGACGTCGGCACCAGCCCCCGGGCGTCGTCCAGCCACGCGGCCCAGGTGCGCTCGTGGTGAATTGGGCCCCTCACTAGGAACATTAGCGCCACCTGTGCAGTGTCATTGTCACAGTTGCGTGCTGCAACTGGCCGCACAGCTTGGCGCCTCTGCAGCTGCTGCACAAGTTGCGACCAGTACACTCCAGTCGTCTGATTCGACTACAGAAGCGGTGTGCATATTAGATGCGCCTTGGAGTGGTTCATCGTTGCCACAGTGCCGATTCTTTGGTGTGCTCGAGGTCTGCGAACGCAGGCGTCGTCGAGGCGGCTTCTGCTCCCACACGCTTTTGCTCAAAAAGGCACACCTTGGGGACGTCAAATTCCGGCCCGCATCGCCTCGTCGGCCCCTGTGCCCCAGGCACCCCCGCATTTCCATATGTTTCGCTGCCTGCAGCGCCGCTGCCGCCGCCGGAAAGGTCCCTCCGGCCGAAGGACACCAGCAGCGGCGATGCCGAGCCGGTTGCAGCGCCGCCGCCGCTGCCGCCGTTGCTGCCGAGGCTGTCGAGCCACCCGAACTGGAAGGCGCACAGCAGGAAGACCGCCGGCAGCAACCAGGCAATGCGCAGCAGCGTGCGATTGCGCGGGGCTCCCCGCATCAGCTGTGCGGTTTCAGCGCTGCTACTCCAGGCACACAGATGTCCTGGCCGCGCTAGCTCACAGATTGTGCAGGAGGTACACCAGTCGCTCTGAAGCACCTTGCATCGAGGATGCAACGCGCCTGAGACCAGTGGCGCAGAGGCATATTCGGCACGCACTGTGCGGCTGGGCCTATGTGAGAGTTTAGGCTGACGTGAAGGGCTCCCGTGGTATCTCTGATGATTCTATGGTAAACAATCAAGGTGAAACTACAGAAGGGAGGCCTTGATTCTCTGCACGATGAAAGCGACTGTCCGAGGCTAGTACAGCAACTGGGCTGCACTGGCTGGATTACACTGCACTAAGCTCGGGGGGCAAAGGAGCTGCGCAAACTGAGTCTGTGCGGCGTGCCACTTCTGAGCCTCCACAATTCTTTTGTGCGAATTTGCAGCTGCATGTTGACAAACGATTGGTCACGAATCCAGCTGAATATGCCAGCCACACTCCGGCACAGGTCGGCGCGCTGCATAGTGCGTTGCAAATAAGTAGGCCGGCAAGTGTGATCTTCGACGCGGGTCCGGCAGCAGCTGCATGAGAGCGTGGATCAGCTTGTTTCGCAATTTTAGTTTTCGTGATCGAGCTATCTAGTTTCGAAAGCTGCGGTGTGCTGTTCGAGGCGCCAAAACCAGTGGTCACTTGCATTCAGCCGGCTACCATCGTTTTGAGATGTTTAGCATTCACCAAATCGCGCAGACCTAGCATCGCCGGCGTGGTTGATCGGTGAGTGGCTCGGAGCTGGATAGTGGCCGGTCTGCGCCACACAATAAGCCAGTCACCGTGCATGCAAGGCTGCTCTACAGATGCATATGCTCATGCTGTGGACCTGCGCTTGCTGTAAACGTGCCGTCTTCAGCAAGAAATCGACCAGACGCAGTCGAGTAGGTCCTCGCAGGACACAGTGGCCGATCGTGCAGAGCACTTGAGTAACTCTCGCTGGACCGCAGGGCAGGCCACCTGCTGCAACGCGCACTGTCGCGTCTGCCTTCGGGGCAGGTTGCAACGGCAGCCATGCGGCGGCCGCGTTGACGGCACCGCTTGCGCATACAGCCGCTGCTCTCGAGCAGCTCGTCGGCCGCTATCTGGGTCCCGATTCGTGGCAGCACCCATCGGCTGGCAGCAGTCCTGTCGACCATCACCTGAGCGGCGCGGCATTGGCAGCGGCCACGGCCGCAGCAGCAACGGGGAAAGTTCTGCAGCCGGGAGCTCCCAGCCGGCAGCCAGTCGGTGCACCAGTCACGCAGGCAGAAGGCATGTGGTCCAGCCAGCCAGACTGACAGCGAGCGTAGCTGCACATTGGCGGCATCGCGTTCCGCAGCAAGTCAGGATCCGTGGGCGGAGCCCCCAGCGGGCGTCTACTGCACGGCAGCAGCACCAGAGGCGCGCATCCCGCGACCCGGCGGCAGCGGCACTTTGCAATCCGAGGGCAGCAGTGCGGCCGGGTGCATACCGACAGCTGCTGCGGCGGCACCGAAACCTGCCGCCGCCAGCGACGTGCGCGGAGCATCGACAGATGCGGGCAGGGGCGCCGGGCCGGCGGCAGCAGCCGCAGCTGCGCGGCAGCCTGCTGCGGTTGGCGGCCGTGGCGGCGCTCGTGGCGGCGGCTTCAGTCATATCCTTCCAGCTGGGCTCCGGCCATCTGAGACCGGCGAGTCTGGTGCCGGAGCTGTTATGCGCCCAGCCGCTGCTCAACGCGACGGCTGCGATCGCCGGCGGGCGCCCCGAGAAGCCTCAGCAGGTTGGTGCGAAAAGAGGAACCAGACGAGCTGACGCCAGACGGTTCAAAATCAAGTTAAGCAGGGGCAGAATCAATGACTTGTAGAGAGGGCGCAGCGCCGCTGATGGGAATCAAAGGCAGATGCCGGCGGATGCCGCATCATCTGTCGCCTTGCTATGCTGGGGCAGGCGTCCTGCCAGTGGCACGTGCCTGCGCATGTGTACGGCACACAACAAATGTGCCTCTCATTGAGATGCACAGGAGGTTGACCGGCAGACGGAGTCTCCAGCTGCCCGCCCTAACAGAACACTCTGAAATGTTTCTGTACGTGTATTGCATATCGCCCTGTGCTCATACAGAAAGGCACCCATCTGCGGATGGACTCCTGTCTGCCCCAAGACACCTTGGCGGAGCGTGTCTCCGTTCCAGGCTATTCCACTTGGGTGCTTCTCACGGCCTTGCAGGAGGGCGATCTGCGATTGCAGTTCCGGCTGTCGGGAAGCATGCTGGCGGAGCGCACCTGCTCGAGAACGGTTGCATGATCTATACTCTACTGTCGTGCCCCCTTGCCGATGCAGGAGGACGGCTTGCAGACGGAGTTCAGGCTGCCGGGGGATACGCTGGCGGAGCGCACGTTTGTGACGCAGCTGGAGGCACCGGCGCGCTTCATCGCGTCGCCGTCCATCCTGGCGCTGCCGTCGGGCCGCCTGCTGGTGCTCTACGAAAAGTGAGCAGCTGCGCCAGCAGCTTTCTCCCTGTGCTTCCGCGTGCCCCGTCAGCATCCTGCAGCATGTTTGCTCTCCATGCTGCTGCGACATGGTGAATGCACTGGCGCTGGCACTGGCACTGGCGCTGGCACTGGCACTGGCACTGGCACTGGCACTAATGCTGGCTGACACTGGCGATTATGAACCGATTGTGAAGTGTTCGCTCACCCAGGGGACCGCCTCGCATGCATGCAGGCAGGCGGGGCGTGCTGTCGCTGGGAGTTGTTCCTGCAGACCCCCTGGGTTTCTGTCGAAAACAGCGAGTGTCACGCTATGCAGGCAGGCGGCGTGGGGCGTGCGCGCCCCAGAGACGTCCGCAAAGGTGCTCATGGCGTCCGATGACGGCGGCGCCAGCTGGCAGCACGTCGGCTCGCCGCGGCCGCTGCACTGGCCCTCCATTTTTCAGTGCGCCTCGGGTGCGACGCACAGTCCTCAAAGGCATTCCTGCTGACCTCATGCGGCATCGCTGCTGGCGATGCAAAGCTTTTAGGATTAGGGTTTAGGGTTCAACCTGGTGTTGGGGCCTCAGGGCCGTTATGCGCCCGCCCTCCGCCTCAAATTTGCAGGCGCCCGCGCATCTGTGGGGCAGCGCCTTCTCTCGAGCTCGGGTGTCCGATTAACAGCACCCACTGCTTTCAAACGAGCCAACGTCCTGCTCCTGCTGCAGGCGTGTACATCATTGGGGTGGAGCGCCACTTTTCGGAGGACAACAACATCGTGGTGTCACGCATGCTGGACAACGGCGGCGCGCGGTGGAGCCCCCCGCGGCGCGTCACCACGGTCCGTATTCAGGGTTTACCGAGGGTTTTGTGAGGGCTGCTGTTCAAGAATACATGGCGGCCCGCAGTAGAGGCCCCCGCGGCGCGCCACCACAGTGCATCAGGGCCCCCGCGGTTTAGGGTTTAGCCCCCGCGGGTCTGGGTTGGGACGTTGAGACTGCGCATTCGCAAACGAGTGCGCAGTCTCACTTGCGCGCGGTTGCAGACGCCATGGCCTTTCGAGTGCAGCGCACACTTGTGCCTGCATGGGCTTTGGCGGCGGCCTGTTCATGCAGAAGCCTTCCTGCGGACTTCTCCATCCACCGCCAGGCGCTGCCAGTAAGAAGCCTCGGACAGTCCTGTACAACACTCAAGTCCTGCTGCCTCGCAGGGGCTGAGCGCGGTGATGGCCAACACGGGGGTGGACGTGTCGTGGGGGCGTGTCACCAAGGCCTTCGAGATCATCCCCGTCAAGGGGCGCCCCGTCAAGGCAAGTTGTCATCTATCTCTGGCAGAACAGACATCGCTGGCAGCATCGTTGGGTTTAGGGTTTAGGGTTTAGCAGCGGCCGCTCCCAGCACCGCTTCCCCAGCGGCGGCCTGCTTGTACTCGAGGGGCTGTGGGTGACCTCTTCTGGCTTCAGGGCGTCCCTGCAGCCTCTCAATGAGTTCTCCGTCAACAGCCAGTCGCGGTACGCCCCGGCGCCAGTCGCTCAGCTGCAGCTGCACGCAGCCGCACAGGGAAGCGGCAGCTGCTGCGCGGCGCACTAGGGTTTAGGGTTTAGAGTTTAGGGTTTAACGCGTGACGTCCCGCCTCAGCTTGCACCCTGGCTGAGTGTCCAGACTCGTGAAAGGTCCCTGCCCCTGATACTTTAAGCATGCCTAACCCACGACTTGGCGGGCGTGCAGGCGTCCAACATCACGCAGCAGGCGGAGATGCGCGTCAGCATGGGGCCAGACCGCTTCTCATGGGTCAACCCGCCGCGTGTCAACGTCACGGTGCAGGTGGGTTGTTCAAATGGCATGTAGCACAAGCAAGATGTTGCCAAGATGTTTGGTTAGGGGTGCATCTCATGCAGGAGTGTGTCATCGTTTGTGCTGGAGTGGCTCGACCCCTGTGCAGATGTGTGCCGCCCTGTGCAGCACAGCGCTAATTAAGAAAAAAATGAGCTTTTTCAAAAGTAATTATTTTAAATACAAGTTCTTTTTAGTAAGCGCACCTTCTCCCAGCATGCTCTGCATCGCAATTTGCGTCTGGCCTGATGTTACGCACAGCTGGCGAGGGAGACACAGCAACAGCAGCGTGCAGCTGCTGCCCTCACTCAAGTTTAGAACCTTTCCGTGATCCCTGTGCAGGAGTTGCAGGTCTTTTCGCTGATAATAGTGTGTGTGCATGGGAAGGACCCGCTGGTGAGTACCCTGTGATTCCTGCGCAGGACTCTCAGGGCTTCCCGGTGAACACGCTGGTGAAGGTGGCCTTTGATCCGCACCCGCTGTTCTTCCGTATCTTGGCGGTCGACCACTCCCGCAACTCTCTGCAGGTGCGGCATGTAAAATGCAATGCACGCATGTTGATATCGAGCCGCATCCGCTGTTCTTCCGCATCCTGGCCGTCGACCAAACCTGCAAATTTCTGACTTGGGCTCAGCTTACTCGAACGTTTTGGGTGGGCTGAAAAGTTCCATGTTCAAAGCTCGTTCCCTGAACGGGTCGCATGAAGCCGGACTCTGATCGATAAGGCCTCAGAATCTAAATCTGACATCCGACATTTGCGGCACAGCTGCGTATGGAGCGCTTTTCGCTGTACTGGATCACCGCCGACGTGGTCATCGAGGAGGGTGCAACGCTGGAGGTGGGGTCTGGGGCGCACATCTACGGCGGCGTGGACTGGGTGTCCATGGCCATGTCGGCCGATGAGACGCAGGACCTCACGCAGCCGGAGGTAGGACGTTCATTCTGACAATGTGTTTTCATTCTGACAATGTGTTTTCAGCTGTGCGGGAAAGTGTAGCGAGCATGCGTGCAATTGGAGGCATGGGCAGTTGCCAATGGTACGTCCTGAAATCTGGTCACTGAAGCCGGGAATGTTAAGGCCTATTCACACCGGAGCTTTTCTCAGGCAGATAGGGTTTAAGCGGGAATCAGAGCCTGGGATACCGTGCATATGCCTGAGGATCTTCCAGAGCCCTGTGCCCGTCAGGAAGAATTTCACGCTGATTTTGGAAGGCCGCTTCTGTCGCGCACGCTTGCCTGCACCGGCCGCCGCGGCCTTGTCTGGCCTCAATAAGCGGGATGCCTCCCAACGAGGCATCCGCCACGCAGGGTCCGCTGGCCAAGCGGCAGCGCTTGCCGTCATCAAGGCTCACCGGGCACGACCTGTCCGTCGGCCAGCGGGGCGCCAAGCCGGTCCAACCGCCTCAGCAGACTGCCCAGGCGGCCTCTGCAGCCCCTGGTGCCGCGGCGCCTGCAGGTGTTGCAGGTGCTGCGGCCCAGAGTCTTCCGACCGCGACCATGTCCGGCGGCCGGGCAACCAGCACGGAGGCCGCCACAGCGCGCGCTTCGCCGGCGCCCAAGGCGCTACAGCCTATCGGGCCGATGCAGTGGCCCAGCGGCCAGCAGCCGGGGCGGATCCCGCCCAACCCGCTAGGCCGATTTCTCAGGCAGATTTCTCAGGCAGATTTTGAATCCGGTGTGAACAGTCGCGGGGCAATTCTAGGGTTTAGCGCTCCGATCTGCCTGAAGCGAACCTCCGGTGTGAATAGGCCTTTAGAAGCTAGCACACCGACAGTCTGTTATGAAGGCTCTGCCCCATTGACTGTCAACCCCCACCGCGCTGCTTCCGTACGCCGCAGTTCTGGACTCTACGGAGCCGCTGGAGAACCGGCCACGGTCCGCGTGCAAGACATAGCGGTGCTCTTCGACTTCTCGAGTCCATCTCGACAATCGTTACATAGTTTCAGTAGGCGCTGACCATGTCCTGGCGTGCCGCAGGCGTGGACTCTCACGGAGCCGCTGGGGAACCCCGCCAGCGTGCGGGTGCAGGACATGGCGGCGCTGTTTGACGTCGCCTTCCGCCCCGACTACATCGTGCGAAAGTCCATCATCGGCTTCGACCACGACTACATCCAGGACACCGCCGCGGCAGTCGACGCCGGCTTCGGCAGCCTGTACTGGATGGAGGGCGTCGCGGTGCGGCTGCAGGTGAGAGGAGGCTCACGTCTGGGGTTCATTTCTGGACATGGGGTAGCAGCCCGGGCTGACTGGAGGGCATCGGTGGAGGGCATCGATGCTGCAAGGCTCTGCACGGTTTATCGTGTGGATAACATCTTGGCAAGGCGCGGCAGGCACATGCTGCTGCAGCAGTACAGCTAGCTGCTGCACATCCTTCCCTGCGGATAGGCTTCATATCTGACATACACCCACGTTGCCCACGTTGAATGTGCTTCTCGCACTGCCTCCGCAACAGAGTATCAATTGGACTCCAAAGTCTCCAGGGCCGGCGGGCCGCCTGCGGCAAGCCGCTGCCCACGCTATGTTGCTGATGCTCCATTGGACACATCCTTCCAGGGGTTTTGGTTCCGGCTGCTGCAAAGGCATGACCCTCTGCAAATGCTTGAACCCCTGCTGGACCGGCGGGGCGGCGGCGGCAAGCTGCTGCAGCTCACGAAAAGTCGCCATTCATGCAGCATCATTCAATGATCACCAAGGCCAAACCCCCTGTGGACATTCATTGCAGGACCGGCGGGGCGGCGGCGGCAAGCTACTGGTCACACTGCGCGTCAATAACGACCTGTTCTGCGACATGGCGGCGCTCGTGGCACTGGACGACACCGCGCTGCGGAACCAGGGGCCAGGATCTGCAGTGTTCACCGGCCTGGCGGCAGCAATCGCGGCGGCCGCCGACGGCGCCGCCGCCGTAGTCACTCCTGGCCGCCGCCGCCGCCGGCGGCGGCGGCGGCAGCGGGCGCTGCAGCAGGTGCAAGCGGCTGGCGCCGACGGCGCCGCCGGCGGAAACGGCCCCGGGGGCCAAGATGCTGCTGACGGCGGCTTCCGTCAGCGCGGGGCGATCAGGCAGCGGCGGGGCGCAGACGGCGAGCAGGCGGGGGCGGCTGCGGGGGCAGCAGAGGCTGCGGCTGCATCGGACCTGCAGGCGGCAGCATCCAGCTTCCAGCAGCAGCAGCAGAGCGCCGCAGACGCCGATGTGCCGCTGCTGTCGGCAAAGGCGGCAGGTGCCGCGGCGGCACAGCGGGCGCGACCGCAGGGTCTGAAAGACGCTGCAGACGTTGTGCCGGCGGAGCCGGCGGCCTCACGGCTCGAGCTGGAATTCTTGCGATTCAGGTGGGCCACACCGACAGCTCCCCGCTTCTTTCCCGGCGGTAGCGTGCAGCACGACGCTGTACTATGACGGAAGTTTTGTCGTTCCAGCCTTCTGGTGGGCGCCGCTCTCGTGCACTGCACACATCCCGGCTCCAATACGACCTCTGCCAACACACCGATGTATCTTGGGGCACTGATATTCAACAGCAATGTGCCACAACGTGGTCGACCTGAAATGGACATTGGTGTCCAAACCCGAAGAACGTGGTCGAATTGAAATGGACATCAATTTCCAAACCCGAACAATGCTGCAGGAACGTGCCCGGCCTGGCGATTGGGCACCCGGCGATCCTGTACGACAACGTGACGGACCTGTACTGGATGGCCAGCAACATGAACCGAGACAGCACGCGGCGGTGGCGCCAGCCGTGGCAGAAGGAGATGAAGAAGCTGCACATAACGCCCTTTTCCAAGTGCGAGGTGCGGGCCGGCACCTCCAGGATCAGTCTCTATCATCTCGTTTGTCCACTGATCTTGGACACGAAGACAGTCGTGTGGAAGAAGGGGAGTATGTTGAACACGCTGCACATCACACCATCATCAGGTGCGAGGTGCGCCGCGGCGGGGTTCCATATCCTCGGTGCGTTGAACAAAGCTGCAAAGCAGGTGTTCGCGCACCAACGAGTCGCCCTTACAGCTGCATCCGAACCCTTTCAGGCCTTCTGGTGATACATGTGGACAGCATCACCCGTGGCTGCACCACAGCAGCAACACAGCACTGGTGGCCAGCAGGCGTGCTTCTCCTTTCTTGGGTGCTTCTCTTTGCCACAGGCGGACTGCAACAGCAAAACCCTTCACTGCAGCGGCAACACGGTCGACTGGTGGCCAGCGCAATCAATCAACTCCAGATTCAAGCGCCTCTTGTCGTCAAGTACATGTACTCATACTCTCATTCCCCGCCACAGGTAGACCGCACCACCATGGGGCTGTACTACAGCGGCAATGCAGTCGACTGGTGGCCGGCGGGCGTGATAGACTACCACCTGGATTTCGCGGAGCACTTCACGTACCCCCACATGGCGGTTGCGGGCGAGGACCTGCTGGTGGTCATGCGTGCAACGGCGCCTCCGCTCAACGAAACCGCCACCAGCAAGTGGTGCGTTTTCTGACATGCGTCATGCTCCCAATCTCCAAGTGCGGAATGCGGCTTGTGGCAGAGAAGGTGGCGGCGGAAGCAGCAGCGGCGGCGACAGCAGCAGGCAGGCGGCGGCCGGATGACCAATGCGCCACCAGTGTCACACAGAAACCGCCGTCGCTCTGCCTGTCAGCAGCTGATGGGCAAGCAGGTCGACGACTCCGCCTGTCCTGCTGCCGCGCAGGTACAACAACCACAACAGCAATGCAGTCAGCTTCCACCGCGTCGTGGGCTTCCGACGCTATGCGAACGTGCAGTGGGCAACGTACGAGGGGGAGTACACCCAGCGCCCGCGGGTCATGTCCTCCGTGAATTGATGTGTTCCCTAAAAGGCTGCTGCGACGTGAACACGCCATCGGCAAGGGGCAGGCGAAATAGCCAGAAACGGGGGGCCGGCAGCGGCGGACGGCAGCACGGCAGCGGCGGCTGGCTGCAGTGCATAGGCGCCTGCGGCGCCGCTGGGAGGCGCCGCGGCGCCGCCGCCGCGTTGCCAGAGGCAGCCTCTGCTGTGCTGTGGGCGTAAGCAATGCTGTGCGGGCCCGCACTGCAATCTGACTTTGCGCATGTCGGGCCGGCTTTTGGGTGAAGACGCTCTGGTGCGATGCGATGATCAACCATGTTCAGCTCAGTAATTCCTCAATTTGCACTTTTGAAGTGACTATCGCAGCGGCTTGTGCGACCTGAATATTGTCGAGACCCGATAGATAGAACATTTCAGAAGTCTTGAAGCGAAACTCTGAAAATGTGTGATCAGGCGTCGCCAAAGGTGTTCTGATATGATCATTTGGTATTCACTTGAAGCTTGTAATCAGTTCTATCAATTTCCGCCGTCGCGCCCTGGATGCGATTGCGAGCGACGGACATTCGGTCTCACACTGACCCCGAAATGAGTTCCGCTTCGGAAGCAGCTGGAAGCTGAACTGTTTCGGTAATCACGTAAACCTGCACCAGGTGCGGCAGAAGCTCATTCGAACAGTTCGCAGCCCGTTAAAATATACAGTAGACAGTCACATCCTAGTCTTGAGCTATTGCGCAGCCTTACCGTGCGCGCTGCCGTGTTCGTTCAACGGTGGATTGACCCCGGCTGTGGACCCGTGCTGACGACAGCACAGCGGGGGCCACAGCATCTGCCCAAGGCTGGGAGTGTTTTTGCTTCTGACTTGGTCGCACAGCTGCTAAGCTGCCAGCTCAGGCTGGGCACCTAAGCTGTCATACAAGTGATTCCAGCGGACCCAAGGGAGCCGGCCGTGGCTCCTGGCAGCCTGCGACACATCGAGACAAGGCTGTAGCCCTGCACCGCGCTTCGGCCGGACGTTCTGCCCGACATGCAGCGCAGCAGCCGCTAGGCGCGCAGCTGCGGCGGGCGTCGCCGCGGCAGAATGAGCATCGCCGCGCAGCAGGCGGCGGTCGCCACGCGCCAGAAGTACGAGCAGAAGTGCCCGGACTGCGGCGGCAGCGACTTCGTGGAGGACTTCTCGGCCGGCGACCTCATCTGCAGGGTGCGGCAACATTCGCGAGGCGCCACATAGCTGCTCCGCCGCATTGCGGCGCTGCTTTCGGTGGCTGAGGGACTGCAGGCACCAGTTGAATAGCTCGGCATTGCTGAACAGCACGCGGCTTGTTACCACTTGGCGGACTCACCAGCATCTGCTGCGGCCTCCGCTTGCCACAGAGGCAACCGTGCGGAGCATGCTGCATCCAAAACTCACCAGTACAACCTTGCTTTCCTTGCGATAGGAGTGCGGGCTGGTGGTGGAGGCGCATGCCATCGACGTACGTTCCGAGTGGCGCACCTTCAGCGACTCGGTGCGCTTCTTTTGCGCGATTGGATGGGTGACACGATTGGACGGAAGTCCGCATGCGGTGCCCCTGACACACTGCGCATCTGGAGCACCAGACTGATTGCGCACAACCCGACGCTGGGATGGGAGATGGCGAGGCGGAGGTGACCAGGCGAATGTGTTCGGCTGTGCTGAGGGCGTCACGAACATGCTCTCGACCGCAAGGTGTCACAGACACGTTCTCGACGACATGCAGGACAAGCAGACAGTGGACCCTAATCGGGTAGGCGGCCCCACCAACGCGCTGCTGGGCGAAAATGCACTGAGCACCACTATCGGCGCCGCCACGGGCGCCGCCATGAACGATCCCGCATCCAGAAACTTGCAGCGCCTGGCTGCCAGGTGGGGCTTTGCTGATGCGTTTGCAGGTGGCGGTCGACGATTGGTGGATGCCTCCTGCGCCTGTGTCTTGCCTGCATTTGGTATCAGGCGCAGCTGGAGCTGTTCCCCTGGCTTGTGTTGGAAAGACCGACCAGGCACGGCATTGATGCCTCGCCGTAAACCCTAAACCCGTACACCACGACCTGACCACAGCCGTCTTGCTGGGCAGGACGGGTACAGATCCATATCAGGGTATATATCCATATCACTTTGTGGCATCAGACCGTGTTCGGCAGTCCGAGTTTGAACAAAAGACTCTGCCGCTCCTGGCAGGCGTGGCGGCGCGGGCGGCGAAAGAAGAACCTGTCAGCGGTTCTGTAGCAATGGCGCAATTCTGCAACTGCGTCAGGCACGGTACACAAGCCCTACATTGCAACAACACGTGAACACATGTTCTTCTGCCGGCAGGACCGGCGGCGCAGGCGGCGAGGACAACCTGTCGGCGGCGTTCCGCAGCATTGGCACAATCTGCAAGCGGCTAGGGCTGGTGCGCAAAGCCCTGCCTTGCAACAACATGTAAGCACATGTCCTTCTGGCGGCAGGAGCGGCGGCGCGGGCGGCGAGAAGAACCTGTCGGCGGCCTTCCGCGGCATCAGCGCGATCTGCGAGCGGCTGGGGCTGGTGCGCGTCATCAAGGACCGCGCCTGCGAGCTGTTCAAGCAGGTGGGTCACATTCCAGATATGTCATGGTCCCAGAATGATCTCAGCCCTGCAGAAAACCAGCAACGCAGTCGAGTTGTAGAAGTGGCAGGGTTGCTAACCATCGTCAAAGCCCGCGCCTGCGAGCGGTTCAAGCGGGGGAGAGACGCCACCTCTGTGACAAGCACTTGAGGAACCACGGCAATACAGTCACGTTGATGCCAAAGGTAGATAACCAAAGGTAGATAGCGAATAGGGCATCATCAGACACCGCGCCTGCTAGCTCCTCGAGCAGGTGGGCAACTGGCCGTGAGACTGATGCCGCCGACACAATCGAACTGGAAGGCAAGCTTGCATGCCGTACCCACATCAGACCCTCACCACACGGCTCACCTAGATGGGGCGCTGCCCCGGGCAGAACTTCCATGCACACCGCAAAACAAACGGGCATGGGGGTCGAGAACAGGTGTTGCGACAGGGCGGCATATCCTCAGCCCCTGCACCACAGCCGGTGCATCGCTCAGGATGTACTGACGCCGGTTGCTACACCTGGAGCTGGGTTCTCCATGCATGTCTCGGCTGAGAACACAAGCAGGGGCAGCACGAAGGGGCGGCAGGCCAAGGCCAGGCTTGTCCACAAACCCTAAACCCTGGTGCGCCCCTCCTGCGCCGCTCAGCCGGGTTTGCCGGTCTCGGACTGCGAATGGCGCGGCAGGCGACGGCACTGTGCGCGGAGCACGGTGTTATCAGGAATTGCTAAGGTTTCACCCGGCGTGATTTTCGGTTGACGAGTCGCCAGCATGCCTCTGTCCTGTCCGCCCGCAGGTGTCGCACACCGGCAGCATGAAGGGGCGGCAGGCGACGGCGATGTGCGCTGCAGACCTCCACAAGGACGTCAGCATTGTGACGATCAAGACCGGCCAGTTATCCATACACCATTTGTTTGGGCGCCTGCAGGTCTCGGACACCGGTAATGTGAAGGGGCGGCAGGCGACGGCGATGCACGCGGCGACGGTGTACATGGCCTGCCGCCTGGAGCACAACCCCCGCACCTTCAAGGAGATCCTGGCGGGCGCGCCCGGCACCTCCAAGGTGCGCAGTGCAACGGCTTCTAGGGTTTGGGGCTCCAGATTCAGGCATGAAGTTCACAGAGCATCAAGTGATTCTGCAGACGCACATTCGTGCGCCTCGCGGGCCACCCTTGTGCCCTGCACCTTCAAAGTGCTTGAACTTGAGTTGGCGAGCTCACAAGCCGAAGGCGCTGGAGCGTGTTCTTGACACGCCTTGAGCATGGCTTTCGGATTGCTGAGTCGGCCTTTTGCTGCTTGATGCTGGGCTCGCGCAGTCCGTGGCTTGTTTGCTTGGAGTCCAGGCAGCACGCTTCGTCCTGTCCGACCCGCTTGAGGGCGCTGGAAAGGCAGAGTCAAGGGCAAGACCTCGTCAATAATTATGCTATATATATAAATCTATATATAATATGATATATTATATAATATAGGGCAGTGCAAAAGTTTTGTCACGGTTTTGCACGTGGCCTGGACAGAAATTGCTGGCGCAGCGGAGAGCTGACGGCGGCACCGCAGCAGCTCAGATCCGATTCCAAACACAGTTATCAAGCTCTGACGGGCGGCGCGGCCCTGTGGCCACCCTGTGATGCTGCTGGAGGCGTGTTGAGGCCGTCAGTTTCC
>JAABUW010004352.1_pt1 | contig 19293 bp, 20 predicted proteins | sample 5560081 | NCBI WGS metagenome assembly JAABUW01 (sample SAMN10711882, study PRJNA513363) | rock metagenome | isolation source: Antarctica rocks | place: Antarctica: Victoria Land, Knobhead sud
CAGAAGGTGTAGGCTACATGATTTGGAAGTCATTGACATGCAAGGCAATGATGGCAAAATGACAATGATGCAGAGATGGAGATGGAAATGCAACATACACAAAAAAGGGCATGCCAGACTAAGAAGGGCATATGCATGATTGGAGTTGGATGTTGGTATACCTTCAATGGTGATGCGCTGCCTGTCTAGCAGGACTCCAGCCTCTTGCTGCACCAGGGTCTGCATGTCTCTCAGGCTGGATTCTGCTGACTGCAGCACCAAGCCAGCATTATGGGCCTGTACCAACTGTTTGCGGTGCATTGAGCTCAAGCCACACATCAAGTCATGCAGGTTGTGCGTAAAATCAAGCCCACATACATCACACAGCTGGGGTGTGATGTGTCTGGTTGCCAGCATAAGGTATGCCACATTGATTGAATTCAAAGCCTTGGATTGGATCCTTGCATACAATACACAAATCTATGCGACAAGAGGTGAGCACAGCTGATAATTACTTGGCCCACACAAAATTCAATCATACACATATGTGACGCTGGTCATACACAGCTGACCGTGTCTAGGGCAAGCACAAGGCCTGATAGGGTTTCCACTTGCAGAGTGAGGCTGCCTTGAGGCCTGTGCATGTCCTTTAGGCGCTGCCTCAGCCCCCCTCTGGCCCACTGGTACACCCCCCTGCCACTGAATTCTCTGCATGCACATTAACAAACAGTCGTCCTAATCAGACCAGTGAGCTTTGCACGTACCAGCATGCAGATACGGTGTGTCAGCATGCATATACCGTGTGTCAGCATGCAGATACGGTGTGTCAGCATCCAGAAACGACCTGTCAGCATGCAGATACGGTGTGTTAGCATGCAGGTACGGTGTGCCATCACAGACGTCACAAAGTTTGCAGACACACATTAGCTTGTGATGCCTTTAATGGAATGCTTTGGGTGCAGCAGCAAAGAAGTCCACTACACACAAAATCTCATGTCATCTGACACTACAGGCCTGAGAAATGAAGCAGACAGTGCTGATCAAAGTCTATGCGTTCAAAAGCTTGCCAAAAAAAAGCTGTTGTGACCAACAAAACAGCTTACAGCTAATGGTACATATCAGCCAATATGACACTCAGTGACACACCTGCAGACGTGTATCATTAGCTGTAAGCTGTTTTGTTGGTGACAACAGCTTGTAATTTGTAAGCTTTGAATGCGTAGGCAACACGCAGACAGCAACGTCCAATACCGACCATGTGCATGCACTGAACAGGCTTACGCAAACATGATCAGTCTGCTCATCATCTCTGAAGGGTGTCTTCAAGAATGTGCACAAAAGCTAATCTTTCATGACAGGCATAGGAAGCTAACCTGCTGACCACCTCTGGAAGGAAGACAAAGTTGACCATGCCAATGACAAGACTCCTGGTGGATCTTCTGACTGTCCAGGAATGAGCCAGGTCTCGTGCTGCAGCGCCATACCCTCTGAATCTGCGCTTGTTTTCAGAGACCACAAAGATCTGCCGGTCTGGGCTGAGTCCTGTCTGAAGGCTCACAAGCTCTGACATGCTGATCAACTGCTCATGGCACTCCTGCATGCGCACAGACCTTTAATTTGCTCATGACATGAAAAAAGCCGAGCTATGGTTATGCCATGAAAACAGCACACACGTTGTCTAAGCAACTCAGTGATGCAACTTGACCTGCCTGCTTGAGTGCAAGCAGCTGCTGAGTATTGACGCTAGACGCAAATGTACAGTTGGCAGGTGGCAAGACACATGACACATTGAGGTATGGTACAAATGCATTGATACTGCCACGTTGTGCTGAGCACATGTTAAAGGCTTCACAGTTTGTAGGAGACATGCTGGCAGACAATAAGACATGCAGGTACATCTCTTGCATGATGCAGCGGTTCCCTTGTTGTGAGATTTCCGAAACTCACAACGCGCAGCTTGACTTCCGCACCAGAAAGGAACTTGACCTCCACACAAACATATTCCTGTTTAAGCTGAAGCTCGTCTGCACTGTTGGCTTTCCAGAAGGAAAAGGGCAACAGTGATGGACCGCGAGACGCCACCCATCCCATCATACCAAACACGTTGTTCGTCGCATGGAGCACAGACTGATGGACAGCAACAACAGGCGCCTTGAAGAACGTTGACTCAATAGGCTCGGGAGTCATGACGCCTCACGTCACGGATAGAAAAACTAGCACGCTATCACCATATGGAGTACACCAATTCGATCGATAAACCGCAGCTGTCACGATTCCAAGCGTTTGCTGCCAGTTCACTCGAAACACTTTAACAACGAGACGCGAATACTTTCACGACATTTATAGACTCTGGCTAAGACTCAGCAATGTGACCAACACAATACTCTGTGTTGTCAAGTTTTTGGGTTTTGCATCCGGGATCTGTCGTTGTGTGCGAAGATTCTTGCATTAAACTTGGCCAACGAGCTACTTGTCGCTGAGTCCGTCTGTTGTCGAAGCGCCCTCAGGCTCTGCAAGACGCCCTATGCGGGGCACCGCCCTGTCGATAGGTCACGGAGCTTCTTACTCCGCATTTGTGCAGACCGTAGGCTCTCCGCGCTCAGCTGGAAGGGCAGAGTCGTCTTCATCGTAGGTGCAACCGACTTGCACGTTGACAAGAGCCCAGACTACAGCAATTACCAGGTATACTCCATAGTAGCTTTAAGTTGTGTTGTCTCGCTCGACCTGCGGAAGCTCGAGTGCTGTGCCACAGTCGCAAACATGTGCTGTAGCACTAACAGTAGCTCTGACTTGATACATTGTTTCGTAGAAAACGCTTCTCGACAGACGTCGGCACAAAGTAACGCTCGATGTAGCCCATAGTTGTCCACGATAATGCGGCTTACTTGCCGGATGACAGCATCAGGTTGTGCACTCTTCCCTAGCAGATCATGCATCCGTCTGAGGATTGCGGTAAGCCACTTCTCTACTCTGTTAACGTGGTTCACCTGTGGACATTCTGTATTTTGCTGCTGCGTCAATTCAAAAGGCAACTGCGCACAGATACTTAGGAGGACACAATCACCACAAGTATGATACTAACGAGCTCTTTTTACGCGTCCAATGGCTGTCTGTAGGGCTTTGGGCGCTATCAAAGCAGTCGCCCACTATGGATGACCAGGTCATCAGGACCTCTCCGCTATCCAAGATCCCTGGGTCTAGCAGTCAGAAGCAGCTTCAGAGCGAGCTGTCCATCCATGACCACTCCACAGGAACCCTTTGGTTCAGCTGGACCCCCTCTGCGACCTTCTTGGGGATCCAGGATCTTGCCTCAGGCACCACCTACAAGAGGTGTCTTGCCTGCAAGGGCGCATGGCATGTATCATGACCACGCATGGACTGCCAACCTCAATGGAGTGGGCTTGACTGCCACTGACCTGGTCTCCACCCTGAACAGAAGTCATGATGATGTCAACCCCTCTGTGCTGAAGTCAGGTATGACAACATACTCTGCTGAGTTCATTTTCATTTAATACCTTACAGTCTGGGGTGTGGAGCCAGTTGTGACTCATCAGACATCCTGGCTTGAAAGCACAGGTGTATGTGGTGTGCGATAAAAGCAAGCTGGTGGGAGTTGCTCAAAAAAGAGCCTAAGGTCCTGGGCCGAATAGCAAGAAGTGCTGACCTCTAGTGATGCTATAAATGATGCTGTAAATGATGCTGTTCAATGCTGCATGAGTCAAGTGTGCATGCATCAGTGATGCATTTTGTGCCTATCAGACTGCAGTGCCGCAGCATGATTGGTGGATTACCTGACAGACCTGCTGTAGGTATGCGAACTATTATCTCAAGTAGTTGCATGCAGATGTAATCAAAGCTTGCATCAGGTCCAGCAGATAGCACACATCATTTCTGCTCTTAATCTGATGACATGTCTGCCGCTGAGCGAGTTGTCACAAATGCTTTTTGCTTTGTGTCGCCAGCATGACTGTACCAGCAGGCTTGTCTGGCTATGTCAACTGTACCCATCTTGACTCAAATGCACCAAACGACTCCTCAATGGGCTATTTTGTCTGTTGTTTGACCCAATTTACTCACAATGTGTAATGCAGCAGTGAGGTTGGTGACCAGTCAGTACAAGCCTTGCTGTCCTGCCATTCTAACAAAAGTTGTCCATGTGGGTTGACTGTGAACCTAAATTAGGACTGTGCAACGTGTGTGCAGCCATGAGATTGGTGGCCAGCCGGCCAGCGCCAGCCTTGCTGTCCAGTCCTGCAAAGAGGCATGTGAAGCAGGAGATCAGGCATGAAGCCATGAGCTTGGTTCTGGCTGGCATTGTTGCCACCATGGTCCTGGCCACTTTCAAGGTGAGCGTCTTTGCCTCTTCCTTCCTTTTGCCTCTTGCCCACTATTCTTTCAACAAGCCTTCTGAGTTGTGGGAGTGTCCGTTCACTCAATCATTTGTTGAATACCTGTCTTTCCCTACGGTCGGGTGTCTGAGTAGCTCTCTGTATGATGATTGAGTGATGAATCACGTGAGTGTGCTGTGTGATAGTATTTGCTGCACGATGGCTTGGGTAAGGACTGGGTCAGTTTGTTTCACTCCATTGACTCTGCTACTGTTCTTTAGACAAGATCATGATGGACATCATCAACATATGGCTGTATACTTGCCCACTTGCTTGGTTACATCTCTTTCTGATACACTTTGCATTGTGGCACTCTGGATCTTACAGAGACTATGTTGAGTGCATGTCTGGCTGCATCTAGACCAAACCGGCAATCTAACCTGGAAATCCACAAAGTGCAATCTTGCTGAGATACCTCTTCTGGCATGACAGGGCCACAAATCAGGATCTAGTGCACAAGCTAGAGCCTCAGAAGAAGGGGGGGCAGAGCATCCTCCCACTGCGACCCCCCCGTTGCCCTCTGCTTGTGCCTCTCCCAAAGGGCAAATTGGCACCAACGGCGAAAGCCTGCCTACTGTGATGGGAGAGAAGTCTGCTGTCCAGGGAGGCCAACACAAGGGGGGCCCATCAGAGTCTGTCCATGTAAGGCAGGCTGATGCATCGTCTGAGGCAAGGGCTTCTTCAAGCAGCCCTGCAGACAGACCTGCTGGTGCAGCTGCCTCTGGGACATTGTCTTCCTCTTCTTCGTCGTCATCCAGGGCTGCAGCCATCAGTCCTACAAGCAGGAGTGTCAACGATGCAGACACTTCTTCTCCAACTTCACCACCCCATGCCTCATCTTCACGCCACTATACTGACACAGCAGCCAGCTCTTCTCCATCAGGGTCAGCTGGTACTGCAGCCCGCTCTTCTTCTTCTCCTCCTTCAAGAAGCCCTGCTGGCACTGCAGCCCGTTCCTCCTCTTCGTCAGGCAAAGCAGGCACTTCTTCAACAGAAAGTCCTGCCTCTGCCACCCCTCCTTCTTCCTCTTCCACGAAGACAGCTTCAAGGGGCTCTTCAAGCAGCCTTGCCAGCACTGCAGGCAGTTCTGCATCTGCCCTAGATGTCAGCCCTGCTGGTGGGGCACAAGGCTCACCCCCTGCCCCTAGCGCTGCAGTCTCTGATGATAAGGCAGCTGATGGACCAGCAGCTACTGAGGCAGCTGGCAGAGCAGTGGTGACTACTCCATCCAAACAGGCAGCTGACAAGGCAACTGCCTCTCCTGTACCCAGCACTGTTGAGAGGAAAACTGCCATCTGGGCTGCAGCAACTGTCACAGGGCAAGCCCGCAACAGCCCTGTTCCTTTGCACAAGCCAATGCCTCAGCAGCCAGCAACAGCAGCTGCAATAGGCTCCTCAGCTGACAAGTCTGCAGGGCAGACCACAGAGCATCTGAGCTCAGCATCTTCTGCACCTGTAACTCCACAGTCAGAGGGTGTGACTATGACGTATGTGAGGAGACCAGCTTTAGATGCTGCTGGCAGGGCAACAGGCGGAATGGAGATTGTCCCTGCTAGTGCTGCCCCTGCTGAAACCAACACTGGCAAGACAGTGAGCAGCAATGTGGTTGCTGCCTCAGAAGCCCTCAGCAGGGCAGTTGGCAAGCCTGGGGCTGCACCAAAGCAGCCTGGGGCTATGCCAAACCAGCCTGGAGCTTCTTCAGACGAGGCTGAGGCCACACCAGACCGGTCTGGTGCAGAGCGCAACATGGGCCAGGCATCTTCCAGCACGGCTAGGGCTTCACTAAACAGCCCTGGGGCATCTTCAGGCAGCCCTAGGGCTGGTGAGGGGTCGGCAGAAGAGGGCTGGAAGCGGAGCAAGCAGGAGCGCAGCAGCTCATGGAAGACTGGGTAGGCTAATACTAGTGTTTTCTCACCTTGACTTGACTATACTCCTGCAGACATCTTCTGACAATTCTCTGTGAGCACAATGACAAATGTTTGTAGTGGCTGTTACCAGTCTCAGGTAACAGCAGCAAGGTTTGTAGTATGTTCTGAATGCTGTTACCAGTATATGTGGACTGGACTGAAGGCAACATATTGTAAATTGTCCCCACGTGCAAAACCTTCTGGCATACACAGTACTTGTCACATGAACCACCATTGTGGCTCCAAACTGCTGTATTGAAGCTTCTTCATACATAACACTGACGACACATGCAGGCTGGCTGGAGGTTCAGCTCAGACGCCGGCAACAGCCTGGAGTGACATGCTCTCCCCTCAACCCAGAAGCAATACTCCCACCAGACAAGAGCCTGCCTTGGCTATGGCAGGGGGCACTGGCGGCGTCTCCACAGCAGGCAATGGCGGCTCAGGTGTGATCCCTTGCCAAGCTTGTTTTTGCCGTGATTATGTTGGCATGAGTTGACAGGCTCTGGTGCACACTCAATGTGTCACGTGCTGCTGATCTTGTCAACACTGTAGGGTACGCCGGCTTGCGTCCAATAAGTCACAAGATGAAATATGTTTGTGGCTCCCTGTGCTTTGATGCGCGTTCTGTCAAGTTACTGCTCCTGCTGCAAGCAAAGCCACCGCATTGCCAATAGCCCAGTTGTTTTAGTATAGGCATCTGGCAATGGTGTTCATTTAAATGGGCAGGCTGACTAGTACATGTGACGTCCTCGTTTTGCTGTTGCAGGCAGTGGTAGCGGCAGCGGTGGCGGTGGCAGCGGTGGCGGTGGCAGCGGTGGCGGTGGCAGCGGTGGCGGTGGCAGCGGTGGCGGTGGCAGCAATGAGGGAGGTGATGGTGGCAGCGGTGGCAGCAGTGGCAGTGCTGTGAGCCTGCTGGTTTTGCTGTTGGGGCTGACGGCCACCGGCCTCATCCTGCTGCGCTTTGAGCTGGGCCAGATGCCCAAGAGAAAACACAAGCAAGGTACATGCTTGCACTGTGCATACTGCCTGACTTTATGCCAATGCCAATGCTTCCACACCTTCCCTTCCCTGAGTTTGTCTGCTCTTTTCCCGCCAAATTTGTCTGCTTGTTTCCCGCCAAATCGTCTCCTCGGTCCCACCCCACTTCCTTGCCCTGCCGGGACAATTTGCAAACCAGGATCAAAACCAGCTGCATTCTGCTGTTGCAGATTACTAAGGCAAGCTTCTTGCACATGACAAAAGGCATTGCAAACGTAGTTACCTTGACGTGTACAACAGCTAAGCTGAGGTCAGTCATGTCTGTTGTTGGTCTGCACCGGACGGACGCATATCTCCTCTGTCTGTCGACAAGCAGCACGTCTGAGTCATGTTTTGCATGTGAGCGCTGAGTGGAACTGCTGTAGGCAGCTTCCCCATGCCATATGCAATGACAGTGTTGGCGCACCAAGCAAATGATTCAAACCTACGCCATGCCGCCAAAACTTTCAAGGCACGCACCCCCATCTTCCTGACCCAAGCCACAGAAGCTGAAAGGGCAGAGGTGCTGGCCCAGCAGAAACAGTGGCGCGTGAAGAAGAGGCTTGCAGACATGCTGCAGCCGCCCAATGCCGTGCTGAGTCACGCCACCATGCCGGCAAAGCTGTACAGAAGCTTGAGTCAGGCCAAGAAGAACGGGAAAGTCAAGCGCCGTTCAAGGGTGAGCGCCTGTCCAGCAGCTGTATATCACTAAACATATCACTTAACATTGCATTTGCAATACATTCCTCTTGTGCTTTGGGAGCAATGGTCCCACAATTAGTTTGTTCATGAGTCAAACTGATTTGAAGACATACAAATCAGACAGTTACGTACAAACTGTATATGCAGCACTTTGCAGCAACATGAGTTTCCAGGTTGCCACAGCATGTTGGCTAGTTGTGCACATTGCTGCAGAGCACAGAAGCCTTGCTGCTGCTCATGAAAGTTGGGCAACTTTGGGCAAAGCAATAGCATTTTCTTACAAAACAACATGCCTTGTTGTTTCCTTTCAAAATGCATTGCAACTTTCTTTTCAGGTGTTTTGCTGTACTGCATGCAGGATCAGGTGGGCAGGGCTGCTACAGAAGAAGCCCTGGCAGTGGCTCTTAGTCAGCTGCAGCAGCACCAGGCAGAAGCCCAAGCCCACCAGGTACTGCCTCTACTACTTCTCCACCATTGTACTGACCCTGTTCAGAAATTGCACAGCACCTGATAACAGTAAATCTCAACAACAATAACAACAATAACAACAATAATATTTATTATCATGATAGTAGTAAAAGCATTAGTCATCGCAACAAGTGTGCTAGCCAGATTTGCTAGGTATCCAGATGCACATCACCTTGATTGCATAATGAGTTCCCCACATTGAAAATGTACTACCCGTCTCTGCTGGCTGAGAGTGTGAAACATCATGATGCTTCAGTCAGCAAACAAATCTGAAGCTGCAGCAGCGTTCCTTGTTAGTGAGATATCACAATATGCTTCAGCCAGAAAGCAAATTTGAACCTGCAGCAGCATTCCTTGTTGCCGCAATCATGACCTGAAGCAGGTACACAGTATGTGGAACAGCAGCCACCTTGCTTTCTTTGACCATGGCCGCTAATTTTTGAAGCACTATCTGTATTTGCACACCCCATAGCTACACTGGCTTTCCTGAATCTGCTGCTTGCTCCAGCAGCCACATGGATGTGTCGTGTACAACGCATGTGGCAGCAATGCTGCCAGGGCCACTGCAGGCGCATAAGGCCAACACTCCTGTATGCATATGCCCAGTTTAATTATGTTCACAAACGCACAGTATGATTTTGTTAACAGACATTAAAGCAATTTGTGAGATGCTGATCTGATGTGACGTTTGTGCAGGCTGAGGCAGCAGGGCTGAGGACAGATCTGCTGGCCCTGAGGCAGTTCCACCTCAGGTCCAGGGCCCTCAGCACAGCTGGCAGTGAGTCAAGCCGGTGGAGCTCAGAAGAAGAAGAGGAGCATGAGGTGCTCGGTGATTCCTACAGACCCTCCCGCCGATCAAGGTATGTAGTCATATTCACATTTACAATCCGAGTGTTGTTGTCAATCTGCCAGTTGCTCCAAACAGCCCTGGGACAAGTATGAGTACGCTGCATATTCAACCTGTCATTGTATGATCACTTGGAGGAAATGATAGCATGTGATAGCACATGCCACTGTCATGTGGCTGATCTTAAACAGCATTCCATGTCAGTAGCCATGACATTCAGAAGCATGCGACAATGGTGTGCAAATTAGCCTCAATTGGGCAGTAGCAGTGCCTGATGTGTTTTGTTGATGTGGCACAGGTCTGAGAGGCCAGGTAGGACATCACTGTCCAAGCGTGTTTCTGGTGATGCTTCGCACCACATCTCATGGCTGGATGCCTCAGGTCAGCCTGCTACTCACTCCTCAGCTGACGCCAGCATGCCAGTTGTTGCAAGTGATTCACAAACTGCCACTGGCACGTCCACCAGGAGTAGCAATGATGAGCTGGAGATGCAGACTCGACTTGCAGAGGCCTTGAGTCAGATTGACTCCCTGCAGCGCCAGCTGGCGGACAGGGCTGACTCAGCACAGCTAGCTCAGGACTCGCAGCTTGCTGCTGAGCTTGCTGCAGCCCAGAGTCAGGTTGCAGCTCTGAGGATTGAGCTGGCAACTTTGAAAGCTGCTGAGTATGCTGAGCCAGGGGTTGCCAGCAGAGCTTCTCGGGATGCAACAGCACGTTTGAGGGATGAGTCAGGAGCAGTCTCCCGCTCAGCAAGCCCAGGGCGGGAACAAGGGGAATTGTGGCGGCAAGTCAACAGCCTTCAGCAGCAGCTGCAGCAGGTCCAGTCAGACCGTGATCACATGGCTGCTGCCTTGCAGAGGTTGACTGATATTCCCAATGACATAGATGCTGCTATTGCTAAGCTTGAACACCAGCACCGTGTTCATGAGCATGCTGTGGGCCTGCAGCATGACTCACAGGTTCAGAATGCAGCCACTGCAACACCAGACATTCAACTTGAGTCGGCAGATTCAGCTCGCCTTAAGGCTCAAGCTGATGCAAATGCTCAGCAGCACCAGCATGATTTGAGTCTACTCAGAGATCAGTTGGTACTGCAGCAACAGCAGCATGCACAGCAACAGACTGCCTTGGCGGGAGACTTGAAGGCTGCACAGCGTGCTCAGCAGCAGCAGCAGGCACAGCACAGGGAGCAGGTGGCCGCTCTTCAGTCAAGCTTACAGCAGCAGTCTGTAGAGATTGCTTCTCTACACAACAGCGTCTTCTCGGCATATGCTCAGGTCCAGAACGTGCATGGTGTCTCTGCTGCTGCTATTCAAGAACATGATGCAGCTCTAGCTGACCTCGCAGCACAGTATGAGGCAGCGCAGCAGCAACAGCATGCTGAGCTTGTTGCTGTGCAGACCATTCTGCAGACTACCCTGACAGAGCATGCTGCTGAAGTGACTGCGCTACAGGATGCTGTGAACACAGCGCAGTTGCAGAGTCAAATGGACAAGGACGGTGTGCTGGCTTCCCTCCGGAACCAGCTCAAAGCGCAGCATGCAGAACACCAAGCAGCTGTTCAGCAGCTGAACGAGCAGGCAGACTCTCAGCAGCTGCGCCACCAAGATGAGGCCAACTCACTGCAGTCCACCTTGGATGCTCGAAATGCACAGCGTGAGACAGAGCTCGCAGCTGCAGTTCAAAAGACAAGCACTGAGGCTCAGCAGCATCAGCAGGAGCTTTCTGCTCTGCGTACACGCCTTGAAGCCCAACAGGTGAGGCATACAGGTGAGGTCGCAGCGATGGATGCAGGCTTTGCAGCACAAGCTCAGCAGTTCCAGATTGAGGCCGACTCCCGCCAAAACGCTCTTGAAGCAAGCCATGCGGCAAAGACAGCTGCTCTGAACCAGGCAGCAGTCGTTCAGCAGCAGCAACTGGCGTCTCTCACTCAGCAGCTTGAAGAGTTGCAGGCACAGCATGCTCAGCGTGCTGTCTCACTATCTCAGATGGAGACTCAGCTGAGCGCCAAAGATGAGCTGCATCAGCAGCAGGCTGAGTCATCTCAGAGGCAGCTGTCAGATGCTCAAGAGGCAATTGCTGTTGCTGAGTCCAGGCTGGCAGAAACTCAGGCCAGCTCAGCACAGCAAACCCAGCAGCTGAGACAGGACGTTAGTCAGCTTCAGGAGCATGTGTCTGTGCTGGAGGCTCAGCATGCTGTCAGGATGTCAAGCTTGCAGTCAGACTCTGCAGCACAGCTGCAGGAGCACCAGCAGGCGGTGGCTGCCCTTGAGCAGCAGCTGGCCACAGCTGTGGAAGGCCTGAGCAGTGACCAGGCACAGCAAAGGCTGCGACATGAGCAGCAGCTCACTGCTTTCAAGTCAGAGCATCAGGTGAGATTAATGCACTCCACTCATGCTGAGTCTGCATTGCAATTCAATCATATTGAACTTTTCAAAAAGTGTGCAGGGGCAGTTGTCACAATTAGGTCTGTTTTATCACGTCATGCTGTTGCTCATTCTGTCTTACTGTTGTCATGTCGGTGACTCACCAGAGTCTATCTCCTTACTCAATGCTTGCATGTTGCTGATGTTGCATGTCTTTGCTTTGGGGTATCATGCTGTCAGTTTTTCTTGGGCTGCAAGTACAGACAGCCTACGTGTCAGTGGAGAGGTCACAAGTGCATATCAACTGATCTCAGGCGTCAAGCAAAATCTGTGATAATACCAGGGCAAGAGCCTCAGAGCATGCGCTTGTCATTGCAGGCTGCTTTGGCTTCGGCTCAGTCTCAACATGCTGTCGAGCTCAGCAATGAGAAGGAGTCAGCCAGCAGCCAGCTCCAAGCACAACAGCAGCACCTGTCAGATCTAGCAGAGCAGCTCAACCAGACACAGGCCGAAGTGGAAGCCAAGTCTGCTGCAGTCAGGCACTCAGACGCTAGACTGGAGGCTGCAGTTCAGCAGCATGAGCAAAGCACAGCAGCTCTGCATGCACAGCTGTCATCTGCTGAGAGCAAGCGCAGCGCACGCTTAGCTGAGATTCAAACCAGCCTGGAGGGAAGCCATCAGGAGCAGCTTGCTGCCTTGCGGCAGCAGCTGGACACTGCTGAGGTGGAAGAGCGGGAAAGGCTGGCTGGTCTGCAGCAGGCATTTGAACAGGAGTCTGCTGCCCTGCAAGACTCCCGCCAATTTGCCAAGCAGCTGACAAAGAAGAATGATGAGCTGGAGGCAGCTCATGCTGAGTTGAAGAAGAGCATTGGTGACCTGCATGAGTCATCTGCTGCAGCAGATGCACAGCATGCACAGCAGGCTGCTCAACTGCAGCAGCTTTTGACAGATGCTGCTGACAAGCAGAGCCAGCTGGAGGCTGCTCAGGGTGAGTTTGAGGATTTGAAGGCAAAGCATGCACAGCAGGAGGCTGACTGGTCACAGCGGTCCGCCAGCTACCAGCAGCAGCTGAGCAATTTGAACAAGCAGGTAGATGCTGCGCATGATGAGCGTGGTTCAGCGCAGGCTGATCTTCAGGCTCAGCTGACTGCTGCACAAAACCAGCATGCTGCTGTGTCCACACAGCTCAGGGAGCTTCAGACGCAGCATCAATCAGCTGTAACTAGCCTGCAGGCTGCAACATCCGCCAAGGAGAATGAACTGGTTTCCCTCTCTGACCAGCACAAGCTGACCCAGGCTCAGTTTGAAAATCTGCAGGCTCAGCATGCACAGCAGGAGGCTCAAATCAACAGCAGCCTCTCAGCGCTGCAGCAGAGACTGGCTGACGAACAGAGCAGCCACCAAGCTGCTCTTGCTGATGTCAACCAGAAGCTTCACACATCCGCACAGCAGCATGCATCTCAGGTGACTAACCTCAGACAAACTTTGACTCAGTCTGAAGAGCAGCAGCGCCAGTCTGAGGCAACAAGGGCATCAAGCAGGGCAGATGAGGAGAGGCAGCACCAGGATGCCCTTGCTGCAGTCACCCAGCAGCTGCACCTGTCAGAGCAACAGCATCAGTCAGAGATTTCCTCAGCCAGGCGCTCTCTGACTCAAGCTCAACAGGATGAGGCCTCAGAGCTGAGCTCGCTCAGGGAGACCCTAGCCACCTCTCAGCAGGACCACACCTCAGAGGTGACGTCACTGCGGGAAACCCTATCTAGGGTTGAGCAGCGACACCACTCAGAGGTGGCCACCCTCAGGGAAACCCTAGCCATTGCCCAGCAGCAGCAGCAACAGCAGGGGGGAGCAAGTGATGAAGAAGTACGGCGGCTGCAGGAGAGTCTGAGGGCCATGGAAGCCCGGCTTGGTGGCATGCAAAACCAGCGCAACAGACTGCTGGCTGCCTTTGAAGGCCTTGCAGGTAAGTCAATATTGTTTTTCATGCTTTTCTCGTTTTTTTCCAGGACTGACACGCAAGCTACCAATTACAAGTCTTGCATCATCCACAATACAGTATGCGGCACCAACATCGGTATACATGAATACAGACAAAAAGTCGTGACATCAACACAATGACTCATGCCATGTGCCTAATATCTGTACAGTTTTCTGCTGTGCATGCATTTTCCATGCAGACCTTGGTTACTCACATCACAGAGACGCATCAGGCAGCCTCAGAATGGTAGCCTCACGACAATTCTTCCACGATGATAGTGTCAGATCTGCCGACAATACAGAAAGTCGTACAGTGATGCTTTAACGACAATTTTTACTGACACTGCTTGGAGGCTGATCATGCTTTGCAATTCAGTATACACAGCCAATGTGGAAACAATGCTGAGTCTGTGCAATGGGTGCGCAGGTGCTGGTGAGGATGTGGAAGCAGTGATGGAGCGCCTCAGAGCTCAGGCCACCGACAACATCGCCCTCAGGGAGCGCCAGGCCAAGCTGGAAAAGGACCAGCAGGTGACAACACAACTCGCACAGCTGGCACAGCAGACTGGCACAGCAGACTGGCAGCAGCCTTGAACAGGACACTTTGCTGCGTGCATTTTGATGATTTCTGTGGCCTCATTCGTGTAAGAGGGGCATTGCCCTGGTTGGTAACTGCAGTACAGAGTGCCCAGATTAGAGTGCTTCAGATGTTTACATACCAGTGTTACAGATGTTGTTTAGATACCAAGGCTGCTGAAATTGGCTGTGCTGACTGTCTTTTTGACACCCAGATATGGGTTTTCAGTGCTGCAGAATTGCACAGCATGTCACACCATACTGCCAACAAGCATGCAACATGATCCAGACATGTGCTCTACAGGTCTGACTGTGTGTTTTGGTGAATATGCAGAGGGCAGAGGAGAGGCTGAGCAATGCACGTGCTCAGAGGAACAGGCTGCTGGCGGCCTTTGAGGGCATCAATGCCGCTGAAGATGACATGGAAGCTGTCATTGCCAGGTTGATTCTCACACACAGCCTGTCCTTAGCACCAAGTTTGTCTTGCAACACTTCCTGCTGATTTCTACCGTCTTCATTGTTTGCTGAGATGCAATTTGTTGCTCTAACCTGATGCCTCAGGCGGCTCCCCTTATGATCTCCACCAGGCATAGATGCTCCCTGTTTGTGTTTGTCTTGCTCTCCTGCTCGTGCCATGTTTGACTGCTTAGGAGCTGCATGCAGTGCAAATCAATGTGGCTTTGGTTGATCAGATTTTCACACTTGGTGGATGTGCAGGCTGGAGAGCCAGGCAGCAGAGAATGTGGCCCTAAAGCAGAGGGCTGAGGGCTACCGCAATGAGGCGGGAGCCCTGGAGAGCCGCCTCGCCCTCATCAAGGCGCAGCGCAACAAGCTGCTGGTCGCCTTTGAAGGCCTCGCAGGTATGCACAGACACTAAGATTGCATTTGTTTGCTGCCACATGCCAATGCCATGTCTGCTGTGATTCTCTGCTTGTTACGCTTTGCTGTAAACAGGCCACAACAACGCCAACTGCCCTTGTCCTTGCCCCTGCCCCTCCTCTCACACCTTCAACATGTTACCCTCTGTCTGTTTCTGCCTCTGCTGTCAGCTTCACATAAATGCTGTAAGTCCACTTGATCCTGTGTACAACACCCCAGTCCCTTGCCTTATGACATCCTCATCTCAGTAGCAGACGCAAATGGTCTGCATCCACTGGCATGCCGCCTCTCAATCTGCCATATCAATGTACCTTTCAGGTGACTATGGGGCTCATCATTGCTGGTAAGGATGTAGGGGCAACTAGGACGCACCTTACTAATGCTCCTTTCATGTGATTAAGAGGCTCAGCATTGCATGTGTGGTTCACAGGTACTGGTGAAGATGTGGAGGCAGTGTTGGCGCGTCTGCAGGCTCAGTCAGCAGAGAATGCTGCACTGAAGGAGCGCCAAGCCAAGGCCAGCAGCGACCTCCAGGTTACTCATTGCCTGCATACTTTTGCACCAAAGATTCCATCGCCGGTGTTTTTCTTGCAGTTTGCATTTCCTCTTCCACATAGTGAAAAGGCAAATTCCATCTGAAACCCACAAAACTAGCCTCATCCCCAACCTACCCCTCACAGTGCAGCTGAGTGGGGCGCAAAGCGTCCCCGAGAGCCCTAATTTTCTTTTACTTTACCTGTTTAAGCCCTGAGGGTACCTGTCCGGCTGCTTGCTCATGCTTATCAGGAGCGTGTTATGGTTTCACAGGCTCTGGAGGAGAGGCTGCGGCTGGTCAGGGCACAGCGCAATAAGCTTCTGTCTGCCTTTGAGAACCTGCAGGGCTCAGGTGGGCCCAAACATGCTCAAAACAAAACTCAAATGTGCAGTGCATGACTGCATTGGAAGCAACAGTGTCTTGCTTCACATCTGTGGTATGTCTGGTGCGATGCGCTCGCCAATACCACGCTGAGATCTGGATGCTGAGGCAGATCTGCATGCTGAGCTCTGGCAACATTGACTTTTCCAACACTGTTCACTGCGCAAGCTCTAATCAAGCACCGATACAGACTTGCTGGTTCTTGTCTTGCCCAGATGTTGTGTTCTTAAAGGTGCTGGTCTCAGCTCACAGCAACCTCTGCAAAGAGCTGAGGATCAGTCATGTCCGATGCAAGCTGCATAAGCCTTATGTTGACTACAGTACGCTGGTCCAAGCATCTCCTGTTCAACAGGTGAGGATGTCGAGGCAGTTGCTGAGAAGCTTGAGAACCAGACAGCAGCCACTCAGGCCATGAGGGAGCAGCTTGAGGCTCAGAGTGCTGAGCTGGCTGCAGCTAGAGCCAGCAAGAATGAGCTGGCTACTGAGGTAGCTTCCCTGAGAGCTGAGAAGGAAGCCATGAGTAATGCCCAGGCCAGGCAGCAGGGGACAGGAGCCTCTGGGGCTGGTCTGGGGCCTGCAGGGGGTTCTGGAATCAAGCGCACTACTGGCAGTGGCCGTCTTGCAAGGGTGAGTGCTATGATTGTGGTTTGACTCATAGTATGCATGTGCTTTGAGTACAGACAATTTATTAAGAAGGTCAGCATGCAAATGCGAGTTGAGTACAGCCTTTGTATGCAAACCTTCAGAGTTTGGCAAAGGTATAAGCAGACTTGCCTGTGTGTATAACGGCATCAAGCCCCTTTTGTGATCAGCATGAGTGCTCTTGTCTTGGTCCCCAATAAAATTACAGCACTTTGCATGATGAGTCCAATCTGAATGACACGTGAAGGCATTACCCTCTGTTGCAGGGCAGCGACAGCCCACGAAATTCTGGTGATTTCAAGCTGGGTGTCCCGCGCTCAGCAACCTCTGCCAAGCCATCAGGCTGGCACTGAAACTGCCTGGGGCTGATGCAAAGCCACTTGCAGCCCATGTCCTGACAATGCTAGCCATGTACACAAGCCAGCTTGTTGATTTCCTCTGCTCTGTAATGTAAAAAATGATTGAGGTGCACTTTGGCATAGGGTGTCATCCTGAAACACATGCTAGACACTCAGCAAAGTATAAGAAGTCGTCACACAAAAGGTTTGTCCAGCAGCCTCAATTTGTCTCTGTCATAAATGTTATTTCTGGGTTGATGTCAGAATATGTGATGCAGGTTGGCATGCGAACTTCATGCCAGAAGGTCCCACTAATAGGCCTGTCACCATGCTATAGCTCATCCCAAAGGCACCAACCCAATTACACAGTGACTAGCAAGCTGTGTGCAAACATTATAACAGCAGTGAGAATGCCTGCACCCTCATGCGGGACACAACATGCCAGAAACATCATGTTAAAACAAGTTCTGTCGTCAAAAAATGCCAATGACATCAACGGCAACACTAAATTGCAACAAGTCAACTGTGTGTATAGCGTCCGGTCAACTAGGTGATTTTTTCCTCACACTAAGCTTGAGCTGTGCCGTACAACGTGCTTCACAAGCTTTATTTTCATCTTGTTAGAGCGCCCCTAGGGCTTTCCCTTGAGTCTTTTTTCTGTTTGAGACCTGTAGACGCTGCTGAGCTTCTGGAATATTGCTTTTGACAGAGCTGACATTGCTCGGTACACTCAGCAGGAATGACATTGCACAACTGGAAAATATGTGGGAGGTGAAGCATACAATATCGCTTTGTGAGCTGGGACTGGATTCATGCGGTTATTGCAGGGAAGCAACCGTCCATGCGGTTCTGCAGACTTATTATTTGGTGCCTTATGCTCAGCAACATCACCGAGCTGGGTGCAGGCTGCAGGCTGTCAAAGCAGACATGAGTGGCTTACAGAAGCTGCCAACACATGCAGTCAAACATGCAGCCAATATTGTGTCTTACATGGTGACAGTCCATCATGCTGATGTAATCTGAACACAAGTGCTCTAGCTGATCTTGTGCTTGTAACGGCTGCTCAGGCTTGCTCACGCACACTATCACAGGCAAGCCAGCAGTGTCACAATCCATCCCATATGTCACACCTGTCTGCTGCATTTTGATTTCTTTCTGATGCCTCCTTGTACACCAAGCAGCTTCTGAGACCTTTTCTTTTTCCCACTTTTCTTTTGCTGCATATTGCATGCTTCTGTTCCTTGGGCTCTTGTTGACTGTTTGGTGTTGTCTGTGACTACCTTGTTTCTGCACGCTGTCAGGGAATGCTTGACAAGCAGAGTGTCCTTGGTTGCTGCTGCTTTTGCATGAGCCCTTTGACTGGTGACTAGCTTGCCCAAGCAGGTCTGGACACGAGCCTTGGCTTGCCAACCTTGAGTGCACAACAATCTGCACTTTTTGACTTTCCAAAGTTGCTTTTCTCCAGGAACTCCATAAGCCTCACAACTACCTCATATGTACGCTCAGGGCGGTGCATTTCTGTACAACCAAGCATGCTTTCAATGCAGGTCCCCATTAACTTAGTGCTTGGGCGACTAATCCCAAAGAAGCTTGGGGCAGTCCAGGATATTGCAGTTCCAAATGAAAGCTTGTCAAAAACGAGTGACAGATTCTTGTTGGTGATGTAACTCTCTGTCCTTGAACACAGGCCTGCGCAACAGATCCCTCCTCTCCCTATCAGGTCAGTGACTACATAAGATTTCAGAACGGCGTCTCCTAGAAACGCCAAACGCTTCATGTATGTTTTGTGAGTTAATAGGTACTCCCAGTCAAAAGTACTGTTTTGTAGGTGGAAAAAGATGATGATCGTCGTCACAAGTAGACGGGTTTTTGAAAAGACCTCCTCGCGGGTTGTTGTTGTGGTCGCAGCCATACTGCGGGTGGCGTATGCACAAGCTTGTCAGTACGCACGCCACAGGTGAGTAGCAGCAGGTCACCTCCGGTGCCTGGCAAGAGCAGTCCAACGAGTCCTCGAGGAAGAGACACACAGCCACAGTCAGTTCAGGTCGAGCAAGTCAAGTTAATGTGAGCTTGATGAGTGGATGCAATCGGGAACAGCACGTATAATTCGACTGGGTGAGAGAGGCAGAGAGAAGCAAATTTTTAAAATGCTTTCAAATCTTCTAGAGCCAGATAAGACGACCAGTCTACACATTCAGTAGAAAGCAAAACTTGACAATTCGCCCCCAGCAGCAGGTTCTGCCAGACAGGAAGCACACCACATCCTGCTTTTGCCAACAATGTCCACT
>JAABUW010004360.1_pt1 | contig 19279 bp, 20 predicted proteins | sample 5560081 | NCBI WGS metagenome assembly JAABUW01 (sample SAMN10711882, study PRJNA513363) | rock metagenome | isolation source: Antarctica rocks | place: Antarctica: Victoria Land, Knobhead sud
CGACGTTGACCACCGTCCGCGCAGAGCCCAGCGCGCGGTGCACCCGGGCCTCGATCCGTGGGTCCGTCCGGCGCTGGCCGGCGTAACCCCCCCCGGCCGCGTCGTAGTCGACCCGCAAGCTCATGCGCCCAAAATACCGGGCGTCGGAGAGCCGTTCACAGCACTAACGCACGATCCTGCGCCATTGCTACTCGGACCCCTGCTGGTGGCCTACGACGGCGACCGGGCGGGCCGGGAGGCGACCGTGCGGGCGGCGGGGCTGCTGGTCGGGGTCGACGCGCACGCCGTGCGGCTGTCCGACGGCCGGGACCCCGCGGACGTGCTCGTCGCGACCGGCCCGCGGGGGTTGCGCCGCGCGCTGGGAGTGACGGTGCCGCTGGTCGACGCCGCCGTCACCGCACGCCTCGAACGGTGGGCGGTGCACGCGGGGAACCCGGTCGCGCTGGTCGACGCGGTCCGGGACGTCGCCCTGCTGGTCACCGCCGCCCCGGCGGACGCCCGGGCGCGGCTGGTCGGGCTGGTCGCGGAGCGGTTGGGGCTGCCGGTGGACCTCGTGGTCGGGACCCTGCTTGACACGGCCGCGCCCGGGTGATCACCCCTCGTCGCTGGCAGCACCAACTTGGTCGACCGCGCAGCCACCACGACGACATGAACGGACGGCAACGACCAACCGGGACACGGACACGGGCGCCCGACCCGGCCAGGTAGGTGGGAGACAACGCCGCCACGAGGTTGGCGAGACCCGCGCCGCCACCGCCAACGCTGACGAGCAGGCCCGCTTCGAGGCCGCACGTGCCACCGCCGCAGAGGGCCCGGTCAATACCCGCCGAGGACGCCGCACGCGCGGTGCAAGACGAGCGCGGCACGTGAACTGCCCGACTCTCCGATCTCCGCTAAGCCTTTGACGTATCCGCGAGTGAGTTCGCCACGCCGTAGCCGAATGGCTCAACCACGACTAAGACGGCCTAAATAACCGCATCGATTGGTTCGACTGCCGCATCTCAGCAGCGAGAAGAGGCTCCGCCGTGCAGGGGGGTTACTTCAGGAAACTCCGCAACGAGCTTGGTGAGAGCTGCCCTCGAATTGCCATCTTGAATTTCTACTTTCGTTATTGCAATGAGTCGTTTTTTTACGTCGGGTAGGGACTTGTGTCACTCTCTAACGTGCCATTTGATTGCATCGTCGAAGAATATCTCCGCACGGCTCCTGTGGTTGACCAGGTGGGCGAACAACGGCGGTTTAGTCGGGGAACTTACGGCCCCTGACAAGGCCTTGCCCAGCCGACGGGTAAGCGAGCTCTTTACGAGGCTTTCCCGGCCATAGTAGATGCGTTCAAAGCACCAAAGAAGAGTAAAGTATGAGACCAAGAGTTCGTCCCCCTTCAGGTTCGACGATTGGGTGGACGAGTACATAAGAGTGCCCAACTGATCTCGCGCTCTAGCTACGTCGCCGGACGTAAGATCCGAGTGCAAAGAGCGCGCGAGTTCGAAATTCACTCGTGATGTTTGCCCCACGTACACGATGACGGCCACAACGACACCGGCAACTGGAGCGAGCGTTCGCAAGATCTCATCCATAGATCATGATGACATCTCGGCCGGCCCAGGTTGGTCGCGTAAGAGCATGACAGCCCGGTCTCCAGCAGCCGCCGCGGAGCGCCGACCTGGAGGACTACATCGTGCGGCTGCACAAGCAGGTCGAGGAGGACGGGCCGTCGACCCTGACGCCGCGGTCGGCTGGGGCACGACGGCATGTCCCGAGAGGTTAGTCCGTGCTTGTGGGGTGCGCGGGCGGCACAACGGGTGCTGGAACTTGATCGTTGTTCTCGGCGATGACCGTGCGGATCTGGGCGGCGATGTAGCCGAGCACGCTGTCGAGGCTGGTGACGCGGTGCGAGACGCCCTTGGCGAGGGGAAACGGTTCGTAGCCGTCCCGGCCGGTGTTCTCGCGGAAGGCGTAGATCCCGACGCCGTCGGAGTAGGTGGCGGTAAGGATCTGCGCCTCGCGGATCATGAACTCAATGTCGGTGGGCTTGGTCACCCGGGCTGCCCAGAGCGAGTACACGGACGGGGGAGCGCTTCTACGCCAGAGGTCCCAGTTGTCGATCTGGGTGTTCTGCGCTTGGCGGTAGAGCTTGAGGTCGGTCGCCTGGAACTTCAGTTCCTTGCGCCGGTTGCTCCAGTCGGCGGTTGCGTCGCGCCCCTCGTTGCCCAGGTAAGGCGGGGCGCCGGTGAGCTTGGCCTCGCAGCAGATCTGCGGGTCGCGCAGCGGTCTCTGGTCCCTGGCCGGCCAGGCGATGTCGATCTGGTGGGTCTGGGAGAAGCCCTGGACGTCGCTGCGGGAGGCGAGCCGGCTGGTGGTCATCTGTCCGAGAATCAGCTCGATGACTGTGGAAAAGTAGTTGCCCTTACCCCGGTAGATGCCCTCCAGACGCCGGTCGGTTGACGAGACGTTGATGTTGCCCATGCCTCGCGGCACGACCTGTTCGCGTCGGTAGGTGTCGAGGGTCCAGATCAGGTCGAGGAATCCCGCTTCCACGGCCTGGAAGGATTTGACGACGTCGGCTTGGATCCGGTCCACCAGCGCGTCGCGCTTGGCCTGGGGGTGGCCGACGAGCTGTTCGAGGCGGTCCTGGTCGTCGGGGGAGTCAGATGCCGGCATGCTCGTCCCGGATCGGCCGGCCCAGTCGGCGCTCGCGCAACAGGCGGGCCGCGGCGAGCATGCTCGCGACGTCTTGGCTGTTCAGCCCGGCCGCGGTTCCTAGCACCGCGGCGTCGACCCGCTTGACAACCTCGGTCCACCGGCCCGCCTTCAGTTCCCGCTCCAGGGCCGCCTTATGCGGTTTCAGCTCGGCCCAGGCCTGGGCGAGCGCGGCCGGTGACGGCAGTGGGAGGGCAGCGGCCTCCCGGGGTTCCATCTTCAGCAGCCCCCCGCCGTAGGAACGGCCGTGGACCTCGGCGCCGAGCATCGTCACCGAGTTCAGGCACAGCAGGGGGAGCGCGGCCCGTGCGTCAGCCGGGGCGGTCGCGTGGAGGCGGACCCCGTGCATCGAGTTCACGAACAGCGCGGCCGCGGTGTTGTCGATCAACCGTGGGTAGCGGTGGCTCATGTAGGTGAAGAACAGGTGCGGGGCCGGCACGGCCGGCGGCCGCCACCAGGGCCTGCGGATCGCGCACTTGTACGCCTCGTCGACGGCCAGGGCCTCACCGTGGTCGGTGTACCGCCGCCGGGCCGCGGTGGTGTCGTCGGCGTCAGGGCGGAACAGCCACACCCGTTCCCCGGCTGCGCGCAGCGCCTCCCACCGCTGACGGGTAAACGACAGGCCCTGGAGGTGCTTGGTGCCCGGTGGGCTGATCTTGACAAGCTGCGCCTCGACCAGCCCGTACTGCAGACGGGCCGTCTCCGATAGCGCGAAGAAGTCGTTCGCCCCGGTCACGATCCCAAGCTCGGAGGTCCCGTAGTCGCTCAGCCGGACGAAGTGGTCAGCGACGACCCGTTTGAACAGCACCCGCTGGCGCGCGGGGAGGAGCAGGTCGGTCCACTTGCCTTCCGCGGCTGGGGTGACGTTCCAGTGTCCGTAGGGGGACAGGTTGGCCAGGTCCGCGGCGTCATCGACGTGGAACAGCGAGAAAGCCTCACAGCCGCCGGTTCCCTCGGCTAGCAGCAGGACGACCTTCTCCTGGGCGTCCTCGAACTGGAGCCGGTCGAACAACACGAGGTGAACCCGCTCGAACCGGCGGCGCAGCCACGCCCTGATCGGTTCCGCGTACCCGACCGTGAGCAGCTCAGCCGGCAACACCATCGCCAGCCGGCCCTCCGGCTTGAGGAAGCCGCAGGCGTGGACGAGCGTCGCCGCCCACGAGGACGACAGACCGCTGAGTCGGACGCCCTGCCGTAGAGCGGCGGCCACCGACAGCCGCCGCGAGTCACCCGTGTGCTCTTGGTAGCGGACGAACGGCGGGTTACCGACCACCGCGTCGACGTAGGGCAGGGGGGCACCGAGGGTGTCCGGGGTGGCCAGAGCGAAGAAGTCGGACGCGACCAGGTGCGCGTCGAGGCCTTCGCTCTCGAGCAGCTTCATGGCCGAGTCGAGCGACCCCGCGTGTAGGTCGACACCGAACAGCTGCCCGTCGAGGTCGCTGGTCTGGCGCCCGAGTGCCTTGAGTTGCCGCCCGGCAGTCTGGAGGAAGACCGCTTCACCGCAGGTCGGATCCAGCACTGTCGCGTGCGGGTCGTCCCTGACCGCCCAGCCAGCGAGATGCTCGGCGATGGACAAGGGCGTGAAGAACGCGCCTCTGGCCTTGCGCTGGGCGCTGCTATCTGTAGGAAGCAGCGACACGCCGTGAGCGTAAACCTGCCCACTGACGTTTCCGTCGGGCTGTCGGCCGGCGCGCACACCGTTCACCCGGACCCGGACCCGGACCCGGACCCGGACCCGGACCCGGACCCGGACCCGGACCCGGGTGCGGGCGCGGTCCAGCGGTCGATGACCCAGTTGCCGGTCCCCCCGCGTGCTCCCGTCAGGCTGGCGTTGACCCCGGACGGGCGTGCGGCTAGACTGTGCTTGCTCTCGCCAGGTCCGCATCGTGCGGGCGAACTGAGCAGAGCTGACTGGAGACAATTATGTCCGGGTACGCAGAGGACACCATCGGTGACGCCGGGGTTGAGGGTGACCTCCCCGAAGAGCGGATCCTCGACGAGGAGCTCGTCGAAAAGATCAAGGCCGAGGCTCTGATCCAGGCCGGTTACAGCGTGACGACCGAGGACGGTGCGGTCCGGTCTGACGTCAGGCAGCTTCAGGTGGCCGTGTTCGAGGGCATGCGCGACCGCCACATCGTCAGCGGAAAGGGTGACCTGTCCACACGCTCAGCGACCTCCTTCGAGCTGTACCAGGAGGTCCTGCCTGACGGTCCGGGGGTCCGGTCTCTGGCGCGCACCGATGAGGAGCACGCCGTGCAGAGCCAGCTGACGAAGCTGGTGTGGGGCTACGCGAACGTTGGGATCAACAGCTTCGTGCAAAAGCACGTCGCGGACCGTGGACTCGTTCTCTGCGAGGCCAAGGTCGCACGGACCAAGATCAATGAGGAAACCCACAAGCGCCAGCCCACAACTGAGCTCGCCCGGTTCCTCACCCTCGACGGCGAACTGATCATGACCTACTACACGGGGCCCGCCGGAGCCGCGTTTCTTCGGGCGGCCCGGAAGCTGGACGCTCAGCTCGGGCTGGTAGCGGATCGCCGCCCCGAGCTGTCGGTGCCGGTTGCCAAGCAGCTCCACACCGTCGTCCGTCAGGCAGTGGCATCGATCCCACACGCCGACACCCGCTCCGTCACCGCCCTCACAAGCGGATCCCCCGACGGCGACGGTGCCTGAGGCATGAGCGCACCACTCCCTTCGGGGTGGGGCACGTGGGTTGAGCAGGGGGTGCGGCTGCTCGCCGCACCCCCTCTCAGACGCAACGAACAGACCACCCGCGGGCCCGACGACCCCAAATTCGCCCTCGGCGACTTCCTCGTCAACATCCCGTCCCAGCACGTCGACCTTCTCGCCGAAGCGCTTCATGTCGACAGTGGTCAAGTCCGGATCTATCGGGATGTCGCCACCAAGATCCCTCCTGGCCAGCGGGTCGGCGCGTCCTGGACTGTCCACCGCGACCTGCGCGACCGACCAGACCTTCTGCGCCCCGGACTCACAGTGCGACAGGCAGGCGCGCTGCTGGGAAAGAAACCCATCGACGCACGACCTGATCAGCGCCTCACCCTCGAAGAGCGGGCCGAGAAGGTTCGAGCCGGTCTCGCCGACCCCGCGGTGTACGCGGTCATCGACAGCGAGCTCGCGCACGGCCGCGCTGAACGACAGGTCCGTTCGCGAGCCCGTCAAGTGCACAGCGAGCATCATAAGCGGGGCCGGGAACTCGAGACGGAGCTTCGGGAAGCTCGCGAGGCGAAGTCCCCGTTCGAGGCGACGGTCAAAGCGGAACTCGACGTCAATAGAGCAGCCCAACTGGTCGAGGCCATCCAAGCGAGCCTGGACGACCTTCCCCAGCCAGACCGGCTTCTGGACGCCCTCGCCGACCTCAACGCGGCGATCGTCGCCCTACTGCTAGAACGGCGACCATTCAAAGACGACCTGGCGGGCCCCATCGTCGTCTCCGGTAAAGCGTGGCCAACCCGACCTGCGCGAGCGGAACTCACCGACTCAAACCAGCGGTAACTGGCCTCGGGGAGGGCGGATCGTCTGCGCCTACGGCCAGACGGTCCGTCCCACTCCGCCGGCGGAGATTCTGCACCCTGGGTAGTCGACTTAGCGGCCAGCGAGTAGCTTCCTCTTAATGGCATGTACAAGCGCTTCGACTTGCCGTTGGCGATCTGTTCCCGATCACCACTCCCTCAAGTGCGTGCGTGACTACAACCCCCGGTTTACTCGGCGATGAGGAGTCTCATGCCCAAAGCTCGCGTCTATGAACTGGCCAAGGAATTGAGTCTGGACTCAAAGCGGGTCCTTGCGATCTTGGCCGATCTTGGCGAGTTCATCCGATCCGCGTCCTCAACAGTCGAGGCGCCAACCGTTCGCCGGCTACGGAGCGAGCTCGCTCGACGATCCCGTGGCGCCCGTGCCGGTCTCCACCCAGAAAGCTCCAGCGGTCGTCAGCCACATGTGCCGTCCCGGGTGCCCCGCCGACTGGGGAGTGACGCGGCGCCGACGCTCACGTTGCTTGAAGAGGCAGAGACACTGCGGCCGCGTCGGCGGAACGGCCCCGGGACGGAGCGCGACACCAGGCTGCGCTGGGCGGAGCGCCTGTTCGAGCCAGCCGAGGTCCGTGAGTGGCGAGCGGCGGGTCTTGGCCCGTCCGACGACAGCCTCGCCGAGCGGTGCCGTGACGCAGGCTTGGTCCCCGAAGATCTGAGCCGGGTGGTCGACGGCCTCCGGGTGGTTCAGCGGGTGACCGGTGGCGAGTCGGCGGTGTCCGTCCGCAGCCGGCTACCAGATCAGGCCGGCAGGGCGTCGGATGACTAGAGCCGGTCAGCGTTGAGCCCGTCGGGGGTCCGTGGCAGCCGGTGCCCATCGCAGGCGTGGATGAGTGACCGTTCTGGTATCTCGCGACCGAGCTTTAGCTTGGAGCAACCCAGTGACCGCTGCCGCCGGAATCGCCGCCAGCCTCAACAGGTGGTGATGTCCACTGGTAGGTGGGCGCGATCTTCGAGCCTGAAGCGGAGTGGCGAGGCAATCTTTGATCGAGCAACTCTGGCAGGCGGTTGATGGCGGCCTTCGCTACCTCCGGGTCAGACGTTTTGACTACGGCAGTAAACGTCGCGGTGTGAATCTCGATGATCGTGGGTGGCGATGGGTCGGCGTCAAGTCGCCGGCGCTTATGTTGATAGAGCCATTCGACCGCCGACCATAAGGCCGACCCAACAACGTTCCAGCCAACCGTGCGCATAAACAGATCCGCAGCGTCGATGATGACACGCGGGTCGGGGAGCACCGAGAATTGGTACATGCGCGAAGTGCGGGCGTCCGCGACAAAAGAGAGTCGCTGCGCAGCTTGGTCGATCGTGTCATCATCGAACCATGCGGCGTCTGCGGCAACTGTGATTGTGGGGCGACCGGTTGGCGGGGCGCCCGAGGAAGCCGACAGCTCGAAAGGTTCTCCGATAGTGATCGACCATCCTGGATGGCGAACACTATAGTGGTCTACGGCGCTAATCAACCATTCGCCAGACACGACGACCAAGGACTCGTCGTCCCGGTCAACGATCTCTGCAGTCATATTACGAGTGGTGACGGGCGCGGTCGAATCATGGTCCACAGTTAGGGGGATGCGGCCTGTGCGTAAACTGGTAGCAATCTGGTCCAGGGCCGTGCGGCTCAAACGGACGCCACCATAAACCTGCATCGACGCCGATCCTGCAACGACGGCTTCGAACGACTGCCACTGATCCACCCCAGAAGTATCCGCCAAGGTACCGGGCGGTTGCACGACGCGACGGCGCGCTGCCAACGGCCCGGAAACGATCGGTTTCGGTACGCGCGGAGCGGTGATCTCGAAGGCGTGCCAAAACCTGCCTGACGTGCCGGGACGGGCGATCCGCGCTGTTGCGGGTCGGAATCACTGAGTAGCCGGGTGGTCCTACGGGAACGCTCTAGACAGCGGCCAGGGCGTGTTCGATGTCGGCGAGGACCCGGTCGACGGGGCGAGTCGCGTCAATGACGGTGCCGAGGTGATCGAGGTTCGCGTGTAGAGCGGACCAGCAGGCGTCGACGCGTGCCCCGAGCCGGTCCCTTCCGGGTCGGGCGGCCTCGCGGGCGCGGACGACGGCCAGCGGGGCCCACAGGGTGATGAGCAGCGGGCGGGGTGTGCCGGGTGTCAGGGCGTCGCAGAGTCGGTCGACGTGCTCGGATTGCTCGAAGATGTAGTCGACGACGACCCGGCCGAACCCGGCAGCGAGGTGGACCTCGGTGAGCGCGGCCGCAGCGAGGTGGGTCGGGCCCGCGGGCCGGTCAGGACCGCGGGTGACGACGAAGTCGCGCAGGGCGTCCCCGTGGATGCAGGCCCCGTTGGGGACGGACGCGGCGAGCCGCCGGCTGATGGTGGTCTTCCCGACCCCGGCCGGACCGTTGACCAGCAAAACTTGGCCGCCCATCGGGTCGGCCGGCTTCATGGCGCGTCTGCGGTCGGGGCGGTCCACCACTGGGAGGCGGCGGTGAGCCCGGCTGCGGCGAGGGCGGCCTGCTTGGCGTGGTCGTGGTCCCCGACCACGACGACCACCTGGACGGCGCCCAGGGCCGCGGCCCGGGAGCAGACCTGACGAAGCAGGGCGGTGCCGGTGGTGGCCCAGCGGGCGGGGTCGTCGACGGTGAAGTCGTCGACCGTGCAGGTCGGTCCACCCGGGTCGTACACCGGGGGAGCGGGATGGAGCACGCCGACCGCGAATCCGACCACGGCGTCATGGTCGGTGGCGACGAGGCTGATGACGTCTTCGTCGGCGATCTGCCCAGCCAGGAAGGGACGGTGCCGGTCGCGCGCGTCCGCTGCGGGCCGCCAGAACACGGGCTGATGGGTGGCGTGGCCGGCCCGCGCGGCGGCGGCGAGCTCGACGACCGCGTCGAGGTCCCCGGCGGTCGCAGCGCGAATCAGCACCCGGGACATCCTGGACCGGATCACGGCGCTCGGGCCCGTGGTGCCGAGGAGCCGGTCGTAGCCGAGGGAGGTGGATACCGACGGGCCATCGGCCAGGGCCGGATAACTCGGGGGAGGTCGCACGCCCGTCGATGAACCCGGTCGGCGAGACGCGCAGATGTCGTCGGCCGGGGCCCTCGGGTTGCGTCACTGGTCGTGGCTAGCTTCCGGTGATGCGCGATGTGGACTTGCTGCGGCTGGAGATGGACGTGCTGTGGTTGGGCCTGCGCCCCCTGGGCTGGATCTGGCAGGTGCACCCGATAGCTGAGCCGGCAGCGAGTGATCAGGAGCCGAGTTCCCCGACCGGGTGACTTGCGAGCCGCGGCCTCGCGCCGAGACCCGATCGGCTCAAGGGCAACGCAGACGGCTTGGTCCGACCGGTCCGGCGCGGTGGTCACCGGGGCCGCACCGGTGGGCGGGGGGTCACACTCGCTCGAGCGGCTCCCACGGCTGCTCCGGTCGGTCCACCCGGATCGCGTCTCCGGCCGTCACCGGGCCGCCTCGGACAACGACCCCCATGATCCCGGCCCTGCGGACGACCCGGCCGTCCCGATCGGTGGACAGGACCTCGCGGAGCAGCCCCGCGCGGAAGTCGTTGATCTGCTGACACGGGTTCCGCAGACCCGTGACCTCAACGACCGCCTCCTTCCCGATCCGCAGGACGGCGCCGCGGGGCAGGCCGAGCAGGTCCACCCCGCTCGTGGTGATGTTCTCCCCGAGATCGCCCGGCTTGACCGGGTAGCCCGCCGCTGCGAGGTCGTCGAACAGCTCGACGTGGATCAGGTGCACCTGGCGCAGGTTCGGTTGCGTCGGGTCAGCCTCGACCCGGGATCGGTGCTGCACCGTCACCCCCGCATGGGAGTCGCCGGCCACGCCGAGACCGGCCACGAGGCTGATCTCCCCCGTGACCGGCTTGCTGAATCGGTGACCGTCGTCCCGACACACCGCGACCACCACCGGACCACGCCCACCAGGCACCCGACGAGTCTGACCCCTGATGACGTCCGGTCCCCGGCGGTAACAGCTGGACACCGCTTGCCACTCCGCCGCCGGTCGCGCCTGTGTTCCCGGTGGGTGGCCGGGCGGGAGTGAGCCCAAGAGCGACGCGAAGTCACTGGCGGGGCATGGCTGGGGCGAGCGAGGCTGCGGTTTATGGCGGCGCTGTACGACCGGGTGAACGGGTGGGGTCCGGACTACGAGTACTGGTTGCAAGTCGCCGGAACGATGTCCGCCCTAGACGTCGCGGACCTGGGGTGCGGGACGGGGCAGTTGACGGTGCTGTTCGCCCGGGCCGGTCACCGGGTGGTCGGGATCGACCCGGACCCGGGGATGCTGCAGGTCGCCCGTGCCCGGAAGGGGCAGAAGTTGGTGACCTGGGTGCAGGGGTACGCCGCCGACCTCGCGACCGCGTCCGCAGACCTGGTGACGATGACGGGTCACGTGTCGCAGGTCTTCCTCACCGACACTGAATGGGCCAAGGCCCTGGGCGAGCTGCGGCGGGCGCTGCGCCCGGGTGGCCGAGTCGCGTTCGACATGCGCAACCCGCACGCGCGCGGCTGGGAGGCCTGGAACCCGACCGATTCCCGGCGGTCGGTGAGCACTGATTCCGGCGTCGCCGAGATCTGGCACGAGGTCACCGCCGTGAAGGACCAACTCGTCACCTTCGAGACCACGACGCGGTACACCGACAGCGGCCGCGCGGACGTCGCCACCGACGTCCTACGGTTCCGCGACGAGCCGACTCTCCGCACCAGCCTCATTTCGGCGGGCTTCGCCGTCGACCAGGTCCACGGGGACTGGGACAGCACCCCCGCCACGAAGTTGTCCCGGGAGCTGATCATCACAGCGACCCGGACCGTTAGGGGGCCCCAGGACCAGGCCGGCCCGGCGGTGGAGGGGCGACGGAACGTAGCGAAGGCCGCCGCCGCAACCCGCGGACGGGAGACGTCCCGGTAGCCGAACCGCGGGGGTGGCACCGCGACGCTCTGGACGAAAGGGTCGCCGCCAGACTGCTCCGGGTGCTCTCGTCTCCGCTGTCGCGTGATGTTCTCGATTGGGTGGCGACCAGCGCCGGCGCTGCTGGGGCGCGCTGGTCGCGGCGGCTGGTCGGCGGCACGCACGCCGTCACCGACGTGGTGCGGACCGAGGACGGACGGGATCTGGTGTTGCGCCGATTCCCTGTCGGTGACAGCGCGGTGCACCGGGAGTCGCGAGTGCTCCGTGCCCTCGGCGGTCTCGGTGGTCTGGTCCCGAGTCTGGTTGCCGTCGACTGCGACGGCGCGCAGACCGGCGCACCGGCGATCCTGACCACGCTGCTGTCCGGGTCTGCCTGCATCATCCCGACCAACCCGTCGGACTTTGCCGCCCAGCTCGGCCGCGTGCTGGCGCACGTGCATGCGCAGAGTCCTGGACCGGAGCTTCCCGACGTCCTGACAGTCCCAGCGGCGGGCCCGGACCCGGCCATCGACGACCTCCTCGAGGCCTGGGCGCGGCTGTCTGCCGGCCCAAGAGTTCTGACCCACCACGACTTCTGGTCCGGCAACACCCTCTGGGAAGATGGACGCCTGTCCGGCGTCGTGGACTGGTCCGGGGCCGGACTGGCCCCCAGGGGAGTCGACATCTCATGGGCTCGCCTGGACCTGTTCCTCCTGTTCGATGAGGACATCGCTGATGTCCTCACGAGTGCCTACCAGCGCGTCGCGGCTACTGAGATCTCCGACCTCGCTCTGTGGGACCTGTACGCCGCGACAAACGCAGACAGCGGTATCGAAGGGTGGGCTCCGAACTATCAGGAGCTGGGCCTCAACGACCTCGGGCCGCCGGTGCTGCGCCAACGCCTCACCGAGTGGATGTTGCTGGCTCGTCGCCGCCTCCACTGACAACCACTCGGCGTTGCCTCCCCTCGTGTCCACCACCCCCACCGGCCCGTCCAACCGCCTGGATGGGTGTCCCCGCGCGGACAATCCGGGGATCTTGTCGAGCTCCTGACCCCAGCCGCGTGCGGGTCTCCGCGCGCGATCGTCCACCGCGGGCCGCCGGGGAGCGGGGAAGGCGGCGGTTGGCAGGCCGTACCCCGTCGTCGGCGGCTGCGGCTGAGCGTCTTCACTCGGCGTCCTGTTGGGCGGCGACGTCGTGCAGGACCACCGTGGCGAAGCCCGAGGACGGAGCGGTACCCGCCCAGCCACTGCTGGCGGTGCTCGCGGGCCGCAGCGAGGGCGTGCTCACGCGCGGCGTCGGTGGCCGCGTCGTGCAGGGCCCAGTCGACGAGCGAACCGGTCCAGGACCACTCGTAGTCGTCCCACTCCGCCAGGGTGCTGACGTGTCCGAAGCCCGGCTCGAAGGACGCCTCGTGAACCTGGCGGAGGAAGCCGGCCAGGTCGGGAAAGTCGTCCGCGGCGGCGTCCAGCGCCGACAGCGCCTCCGGGGTCGGCGGCGCCTGCCAGAACGTGTCGCCGAGCAGGACCTGCCCACCGGGGCGCAGGCGCCGGCGCACCGCTGCCAGCGTGGCGCGCAGGTCCCCGAAGGCGTGGCTGGCACCCACGCACACCACCACGTCGAAGGCCCCGCCGCTCCACTGCGCCGCGTCAGCCTGTTCCCACACCACCCGCGCTCCCACGCCGCGGTCCCGGGCGGTCTGCGCGAGACCGTCGGGCAGAGCCAGGTCCACCCCGACCCCGGTGAGGTCGTCGCGGGCGGCGAGGAGCTCGACCAGCCACACCCCGTGGCCGCTGCCGAGGTCCAGCACCCGCCCTGCCACCGGAGGGCTCAGCCAGCCGAGCAGCTCGCGCACCCGGCCCAGGTCCACCGGGGCTGCTACCGGATGCCGGCGGTGTGCGATGTGCGAGATCACGCGACGGTCCACTGGCGCTTGGTACCAGGCCCCTGCCGTGCCAGTCATCCGATATCGGTTGACGCCAACGACGCACCGACCGCGGCGCCGACCGGACGAGCCCGCGACGAAGCGCTTCGAGAACCGCGCAACGAACCGCTGAAGATCACCCGTCAGATTCGCAGTGCGGGCGTGCCAAGTCGGATCCCGAGTGGAGGGGCAGGCCAAGCCGCCGCCCGCACGGTTGACGGACGGGTAAGGATCAGCAGTCCGCGGGGCGTACGCGGGCGACCAGCTGCAACCAGACGCGATGAGACTCGCGGACGTCGGAGTCCAGGACGTCGAAGCCCGCGTCAGCGACGAGCGCGTGCAGGCGCTCAGCCGAGTGGTAGACGAACCAGCGGCGCAGCGGGACGTCGTGGGACTGGCCTCCCGCTGCGTACGGCACCCGCTCCCAACCCTGCTGGTCGTCTCTTCCCACCGCGGTCGACAGGCCGAGCACGCCTCCTGGCCGCAGCACGGTCCGCCACCCGCGCAACGTCGCGGGAACGTCCTCACGCGGAACGTGCAACAGGCTGGCGGCGGACCACACGCCGTCCAGCGAGGCGGCGGCGAACGGCAGCCGGCGCAGGTCTCCACCGACGGCCGGAACACGAAGCCGAGCCAGCCGGAGCATCTCGACGGACGAGTCCAGCGCCACCGGGCGAAGACCCTGCTCGGCGAGCAGGGCCGCCAGCTGCCCTGGTCCGGAACCGGCGTCCAAGACCAGCCCACCGCGGCGCACGGCGGCGACGAAGCGATCCAGATACGCACGCAGTGTCAGCGGCACATCGGCTGAGCGCGCGGCGTACACATCCGCGATGCGGTCATAGGTATCGCTGGTCAAGCGGAGCGCCGCGTCGACCGAGCCCACCGTTGAGTCCGCCTCCAGACCTCCCTCAGCCACGGTGGGACGCTAACCGGCGGGCTTCGGTCACCACTGCCGGCGCCCTCGGCCGGCCGCGCGCCATCCCCTCGCCTCGGCGGACGGGCAGCCTCTACCGCTTCAGCCACGGCAGGGGCGCGGAGCATTGCTCACCGCCAGTCGGACGACACGTTTTGAAGACGCCCGACCGGTGTCCACGGAGATCGTTCCCAAAGGATCGTTAACGGGACGCCGGTGGTGGTACGGCGACACGCTGACCGCAGCCGTACCGAAAGCCGTGTCGCAACCTGCTACGCGGAAAGCTCTCGCCCAGATGTTTTTGGTACCCCGAGACGTCGCTGTATCCGAGACAGTGTCCCGATGGGGTTGCGGTTGGCACGCGTGGAGAGCCTGCTCGGCCTGACGGACTCGATCGAGGACGTCGACGATGCAACGTTGCGGCTCGGTCTGAAGCGGTTGGTTGCGCAGAGCGTCGTCGAGGCGGAGGACCTCGACTTCAAGCAGAAGTGGTGGTGGAACCCAGCCGCGCCGGGGCCGGTGAAGGAGGCCGGACGGCACGAGTTCGCGAAGGACTGTGTGGCGCTGGCGAACGCTGGTGGCGGGGTACTGGTCGTCGGTGTCTCGGAGGACACTCACGCGCGCGCGTCCGGGTTGGCCCCGCTCGCCGACGCGCCGGCGGAGGAGCAGGTCACTGAGACCCTGGGCAGACGGGTCGCCCCGCCGCTCCTTGGTGTCCGCGTCCGGACCCTCCAAACCGTTGGCGGTGATGGGGCCCCGGCTGGCTACGTCGCGCTGGTGCTCGTGCCGCGCAGCGCTTGGGCGCCCCACTGTGTGCACCGCCCCAACCAACCTGAACTGCTCTACCCGATCCGCCGCGGGCGGACGACCGCCTACCTCAGCGAGACCGACGTCGCGACCCGCTACCGCGACCGCTTCCAGCTAGGACGCACGCAGGCGGACCGGGTGCGCGAGGTGCTCAAGCAGGGCGAGGAACATCTCGATCGCAGCTGGGGTCAAGTGTGGGTCGCGCTCGCCGTCCTCCCCGCTGACGCCGTACCCGAGTGGATCAGCGGGCCGCTCGTCGAGCGGATCGCCACAGCGGACACCGCGCTCGCGCGCACGACTCTGCACTTCGCTCTGACCCGGACCGGGTCCGGTGGGCACCCGACGGTGAAGCAGGGACGGGTAGTGGTCACCGACCGCCTACAGCGGGAGGACAGCAGAACCGCGCGGCTCGAAGTCCACGTCAGCGACGGAGCCGTCTTCGCGGCGATGTCGGTGCAGGGCCGGGACGTCGACGCGAATGTCCTTGTGGTTGATCAGGTGATGGTTGAGGTCACGCTGCTAGCGGTGCTCGAGCGGGCGATCGCGCACGTGCCCCGGTCAGGTGGTGCCGGAGACGCGTTGATCGCCGCACGGCTTCTCCTGACGGAGTTCCCCGACGTGACTCGTGCACCGCGGCACCCAGAGCGCGTACCGCGCCGCACCAACCCGGACGACTACTGGATGCCGGTCAGAGTGGACTCGGCGTACGGAGGGCTCGGCGGCGACACAGCGGACGACCTCCTCCCCACTGCTCGGGTCGACGACACACCACCGACCGAGGTCGCGACGCCACTCGACTCAGCGTCTGACCACGCAACGGGACTCGTATCGGCTGCGGCCCGGCTCGGGTCTGAGATGTTGAGCGCGGACGGCGTGTCCGACCTGGCCCTCCTCTACCAGGACGGCCGGATCGCAGCCGACCAGTTCTCCCTACATGGTTGGGACCCGCATCGGGCCGCGCAGACGATCACCGACTGGGCCAACGGTCGGGGGATCACACCCGCCCCCCGACCGCCTGCAGCAACTGACCGCTAGTCGACCAGTGGCATCCCACTTCTCGAACGCACGCGTGTCTCGATTAGAACCTGTCACCTTTTCGGTACGGTGCAGGGGTGGTGACCGCGGCAGCTCCCCGGCGCTCGCGGACGGCCGTCGTGGACCCGGCTGCCCCGTCTGTCCCAGCAGCGCGAAACACCGCACGGAAGCGGCCGGCGGCGCGGAAGCCCAAGCCCGTCGGGCATCTGGTGGGGTACGTGCGGGTGAGCACGGCGGAGCAGGACCCCGCGTTGCAGTTGGACGCTCTCGAGGTGGCGGGGTGTGTGCGGGTGTTCACCGATCACGCGTCCGGGAGCCGGGAGGACCGGCCGCAGCTGGCGGCGGCCCTGGATCACGTGCGGTCGGGGGACACGTTGGTGGTGTGGCGGTTGGACCGGTTGGGCCGGTCCCTGCCGCACCTGATCGACACGGTCACCGCGCTCGCCGACCGGAAGGTGGGGTTCCGGTCGGTGACGGAGGCGATCGACACCACGACCGCGGGTGGCCGGTTGGTGTTCCATCTGTTCGGGGCGCTCGCGGAGTTCGAGCGGCAGCTGATCCGGGACCGGACCCTGGCAGGGTTGGCGGCGGCGCGAGCCCGGGGTCGGGTCGGTGGCCGGCCCCGGACGATGACCGAGGCGAAGCTGCGCCTCGCGCGGGCGATGCGCGCCCAGACCCCGCCGATGAGCCTGGGCGCGATCGCCACCGAGCTGGGGTTGACGAAGTCCACCGTCGCCCGGAACCTGCGCGCCGCCGACGACACGGGAGACCAGCGATGACCACGACCGCTGGGCGCCGGTTGCGGGTGGTTTCGCAGTTGCCGGGGCAGCTGAGCCTGGACCTGCCCGGGATCCCCACCGTCGACCAGCTCGCCGAGCAGGCCGCCGAGCTCGCCGCCGCCCGCACCCCGCGGCGTGGCCGGGCGCCGGGCGGGGGCGTGGGGGAGCCGGTGCGGCCGCGGCGGCTGGTGCCGACCCGGGACGTCGATCAGTCCCGGCCGGCTGTGCCGGCGCGGGTGCCGGTGGCGGTGTGGGCGGTGTGGGACGAGGAGGACCTGGTCGGTGTGTACGCGGAGGAGGCCACCGCACGCGCGGACGCGGGGGTGCTGGCGCGGGACGCGGTCCGGTCCGGTCGGCGCGCGACGATCATCGACTGCCTGCCCCTGCAGGTGTTCACCGAACCTCAGCACGGCAACCGGCCGCGGCCGGCGGCCGGGTTGCCGGGGCGGGGCACCGGGGGTGTCGACCGGCGATGACCGGACCGCTCAAGCCGAATGGGCCGGTCGGGTCGGGCGGGCCGCGGCCGGGTGAGCTGACCGCCGGGGACCGGGACGACCTGATCGCGCAGTTCGCTGAGGCCCGGCGGAGCCGGGACTGGACGCGGCTGGCCGGGTTGCTGGTGCGGGCCCGCGGATGGGGTGTCCGGGTGGTGGACCTGTCGGCGGTGCTGGGCGTGAACTCAGAGCGGGTACGGGCGATCTGCCGCGATCACGGCCCGGATCCGGCCGTCGTGGGTGATCCGCTGGCCGATGCGGGGTGGGTGGACACCCCAGCCGCGGCTGCGGTGCTCGGGGTGTCCGGGGAGCGGTTGCTGGCCTACCGGGTCGACGCGGAGCGGGACGGGGTCGCGGTGATGGCCGGCTGGACCCGGCGGTGGCACGGCCCGTCGCTGCCCGGGTGGTGGGCGCAGTGGCGGGTCGAGCCGCGGACCCCGCAGCAGGTCCTGGCCGAGGACCGGCGGGCCCGGGTCCGGGCGCTCGTCGAGGCCGGCGCGAGGGCGCCGGGCGCGGCCGCCGAGGTCGGGATCAGCGCGTCACTCGCCTACCGGTACCTCAAGACGGCAGCGGGGGACGGGTGAGGTGGGCGCGCAGACCGGGGACGGCGGTGCGGTCGCCGCGCAGGAACGAGCCCATCAGCGTGGCGGCGGCCGCGCCGGCCATGCACCGCTCGAGGAGTCGGCGGGTCCCGGCGGCGACCACTGTTCCAGCGGCCGGGGAGCGCCGGCCTCACGGGCCCCGTTCCGGCCTACCGTGCAACGGATCCCCTCTTGAGGAGGACGCATGAGCGACGGTTCGCGGCCGCAGGCGGCCGACGCGGTGAGCGCCCGGCGCGGGCCGACCGCCGCGGAGTGGAGGCGGGCGGCGGTGTCGGCGGCCCGGCACAGCATCGAGATGGAGGGCGGCCGGGTGAGCGACGCGGCTGGTGCGGATCTGGACGGGTACGCCGCTGGTGAGTTGACCGTCGAGGAGGGTCTGGACCGGGTCCGTCGGCGGATTTCGGCCGGGAACGTCGCGCCGCCCAGTGTTGGTGGCTGACCGCTCGTTGTTCTACCCGGCGTCGCCGGAGGACGCGGCCCGGATCACCCGGACCGGCCGGTTCCCTGGCGACAGCGCCGACGTCGAGCTGTCGGTGTCGGGTGGCGGGTGTCCTGGTGGCACCGCGGTCGCGGTCGCGGTCGCGGTGACGGTGCCGGAGGCGGCCTCGGCTCGGTCGGGCGCCGTGCCGGGCCGGGTGCTCGTCGACCGTGCGGTGATCACGGCAGAGCGTGTCGGGCGGGCGTTTCAGCCATGGCACGTCGACGTCGAACCGGACATCAGCCAGCGATGGAGGGGCTACCAGCAGCCGGTCATGACCCTGACGTTGCGGAACCTCGTCGACGCGGACAACCCGAAGGACCTGCGGGAGCGGGAGGACGACTTCGTCGCGTGGCGATTGGTGGAGCTGGCGCAGCGGCCGGTGCCGCAGTCCTTCGACCTGGCGCACCTGCGCGCGATCCACGACCGGCTGTTCCAGGACGTGTACCCGTGGGCGGGGGAGACCCGCACGGTGGACATGGGTCGGCCGGGGTCGCCGAGCTTCTGCCCGTGGGACCGGGTCGGGGAGGAGTTCGCTCTGGTCGCAGATCATGTCGAGCGCCGCGGCCTCTTCGTGGGGATCGACCGGGATGAGTTCGTTGAGCGGGCGAGCCGGGTGTACGACGCGGTCAACAGGGTGCATGCGTTCCGGGAAGGCAACGGCCGGACCCAGCGGGAGTGGATGGGCGACCTTGCACGGGGCGCCGGGTACCGGCTGGTCTGGGACCGGGTGCAGGGGTTGAAGAACGACCAGGCGTCCGCGCTCGCGCGGAGTGGTGACCGCCGGGAGCTCAAGGCGATGTTCGACGCGATCACCGAACGGGCCACACCGCCCGGTCCGGCCGAACCTCCACCGGTTCTGGTGCGGAGTCCAGCGGAGGTCGCGCTGCGCGGTCTCCCACCCGTCGGAGTGTCCACCACCCGTGCAGTGGACACTTCGACGGCTGGGTCGCTGGTTCGGCCGGCGGTGCCGTACTGCGCCGGCGGCCGGTCGCCTGGCCGCTGACACCGCCACTCGTCGGGGGTTGGCCGGAATCTCTGGAGTGAGGGTCGGGGTGTGGGGCGGAGCCCCGCGGCCTGTGGGGCCGGCCCGTCAGGGCCGGCAGGAGGCCTGGTGGCTGGTCGGGGGTG
>JAABUW010004365.1_pt1 | contig 19259 bp, 26 predicted proteins | sample 5560081 | NCBI WGS metagenome assembly JAABUW01 (sample SAMN10711882, study PRJNA513363) | rock metagenome | isolation source: Antarctica rocks | place: Antarctica: Victoria Land, Knobhead sud
CCCCCCCTCCACCAAACCCTCCTCACACTCCACCAAACCCTCTCCCTCCTCCTCCTCCTAATCCTAAGCCTCCACATCCTCCTCCTAACAACCCTCTGCACAGCCATCGGCTTCCTCCACGACAGCTTCACCCACCTTCACCGCCGCCGGGCGAGGGCGAAATGGATGATGAGGGTCTACGAAGCACAAACCACAACTGTTGTGGCTGCAGAGAATGTGGAGATGCAGAAAATTTCTCCATGTCCCAGAAACTCAGGGAGGGCGATACCCTTGGGATGGCTGTGGCACCGTAGACGCGGGTTGCGTAGGGCGTCCATGTCTGGGTAGCTGAGAAAGGGGAAAACTGGGGTGGAGACGCGCTCGGGGGGTGAGTTGTGGCAGCGGAGGAGGGCTAAGAGGGATCCGAGGGCGTTGATGAGTTTGTCAAAGGGAGCAAAAACGGAGGCGGGGGCTGGGGTTTCAGCAAGCTGAGTCGAAATTGCGGTTGGGATGATCGCCACATGCAATCTCTCTCTCTCGTTTTTTTCATACTCGTATTCGGCCGAATCAGCCGTCATCTGGCTGGTCTCACTACAAATACCACAACAGCACCGGAAAAAGTGTTCGGTCCCATTGGTGCATGTTATGGGAATGGTGGACACAAAGTTGCTTGTTGTCCTGGCTTTCCGTGGAAAATGATTCAACCTGTCAGTCCATCAACAAGCGTCTAGGTAATGGGACCGTTAGGCTGCGCTATCCGCAGCAAAGAACTCTTCGAGCCATCCTGCGAGGAGGAGCAAGAGTCTTGAGGGATATGCGCGTGTGGGAAGAAGTCTTTTTCGCCCAATCTAGTTTTCAGTAAGAGCGTCCGTTCTGGATTCATCCTCGAGGCGCTGTTATCATAGCTCCTTTTAGGGGTTTCGGAGCGTTGGGAATTGGGACCTGGTTCTTGGCTGAGAAGGGATGCGAAAGTCGATTTTTGATCGTTTATTCGTGGACTTATCCTTTCATGTGTGGAACGGGTGGTTGTCTTTTAATGTTTAGTCTGTGGACTATAGATCTCTATTGCTATATTGATGATGTGATCATCTAAGCTCATGCAGCCATCTCATCAATTCCTGGTAAAGGCCTCTGCTGGGCTCAGGCTTCCTAGCTCCAAGTATTCTGGCGTTGGCTTCGATGGTACTCCCACTTCGATATTCTCGGACTCTAATATTTGCACAGTGTGGAAGTTCCAGTCACGTGCATTGTCTTAGTGCCTATCTCTTCTAACAGTGCAACAGTGCAATCACTCGTTCGGATGTCTTAGTCCTACCTCGGCCAAGGGCCTTGCTCGGAAACGAAGCTCGAGTGGTCCAGTCCTTGCTACAAAGCATTCTTGGATCTCTCTCAAGAATGGTAAAGAGCGCTCCTTATGATCGAAGTTGATGCTGTATTTCTTGACCAAAGTTGCCGTGACAAGACGCAGCTCGGCCAGGCCAAGGTTTCTTCCAATACATTTGTACCGGCCTATTATACCGTTAGCCTTAGTCCATAGTAGACATTCATCCCTCAATCCTCCCATCCAATGCAAATTACCTGTACCGAAAGGCATGAAACCCTTTTTGCTTCTAACCATCTCCGGATTGTCACACCATCTCTCGGGAATGAACGAAGTTGCATCCTCGAAGCAGTCCTCGCCTGTCCATATTGTAAGCATGCGGAAAAACGGTAGCAGTCGGTTGCAACTCACGCCTAAATATGGTATATCTCGGCGCAACAATGGTAGTCTCTCCGGGAACAAATCTTCCACATATGATTGCACCTTCTTTCGGTGTCTTCCGAAAGCCTCCTGTGGGCAGTGCAGGATGAAGTCGAAGAGCCTCATTTACTACACCATTCAAGTATGGAAGCTTTTGAAGTATCTTATCATCCGAGCAATCGATCGCCGCCACCTCAGCGTGTAGTTTTTCAGTTCGGCCAGGGTCGCTCGCAAGGCGGTAGAACAGACAGATCAATGTCGAGGTAACTGTGTCACTATTTCAATGAGCCTTTCATGACCAATGAGGAAGCCTGCAATTCAACTCGCCTTCCAGCTACAATTGCCAAAACTGCGTCTCCGGATAGCCAATTCCAGTCTGTTTCCGTGAGGCCATTTCTCCGCGCATCTTCAATGAGCCAGTAAGATACATCAGGTTCCGAGTTGCTATTTTCTTTGATGTGCTGCCTGCAGCTTAGCACAGACCGGGCACCTGGTGAAAACGTTCCGAGCGAGTACCCGAAAATCATACCTTGGCTCGATTCTCTATTTGTTTCCGACACCATGCAATCATAGCAAACCAGTTCTTAACGCATGGCAAAAATCCAGCCACATTGAACCCGAAATGCACGAGCCAAGGGACCGGAGTCAACGGACCCAATAACTTTAAGGCTTCGCGCAGCCTTAAGATGACAGAGTGCCATTCCTGATTTTGCAGCATCTTAAAAGAAGATCCGAAGACAAAGTCGCCCATAACATCGAAACCAAACCAGCTAAACAGCGTCTTTACAGCTGTCGACCTGCCCGCGGCAACGTCGGTAGCGATGTGCTCTTCTAACATTCGAACATACTTCAAAGCCCTTTCCTTATACCGAACAACGGCTGCGATCACCTTCAGCTTGAGTACTCGGCATCCGGAAAACAACCTAACCTTTGGTTGAGAAGCCCTGGTCCCACGTACGGCGCCGCTTGTCGTGAATTCTTGAGTCACGGGCTGTAACCAGCGAGATATTAGGGTGCGTGATGTCGTACCAGTCAGCTTTACCGCACACGCTCCCTACCCCATCAATGGCCTGATAGACATCTGGATGGGTGATAGTAAGCTCGCTCGGACCTTGAGAGCATTAGCATCGAATGAAAACGTGGCCGGATGCTGAAACTTCGGAGCATCTTACCGGTCCGAACGAAGTCACCGTATTGTCGGGCTAGCTCATCGAGCACTAGGAAGTTCCTTGAGTTTCTACAGGCCCAGGCGTGCCAAATCTTTGTTGTCCGGGCTAAAGGAGGGCCGGGGAACCCTGCTCGTGAAAGCCGATGGAAGTACAAACGATAGACAGTAATGCTCGTCAGAAGGGTCGTAAGGTAACCACCAAATACTAGCATAGCAACCAGAATGGAGGAGGCTATATCGCAGTCTTCGATTTCGATCAGGAAGAAAGTGTATAAGACGAAAGCAAGCAAATGAGTGGTAAATATTATGGGGCTGTGTAGATGCCATTCTTGGTGAATGAACAGGCCATAGTGCAACCCGATAGCTGCGACACCACCGCACGCGAGCCTGCCGCAAAGTGGCACACATTTCAAATACTCTTGACCGAGGTACATGGTTTGAGCCATGAAGGGGTTTTGCGAGAGGGGCTGTTCTCAGTCTGTGTATGTTGTACTGGAAACCCTTGGGTTTTAAGCAGGCTGAAAGCTGCAACCGGGAAAGTTCCTTGCACGTCCTGCAGAGTCTGCCTTGAGTACTTCGGCGGTATGACCGTAAAGGGGGTGTTCCGCGAGGCACTGCTTCCATGTTTCCACTTTCTGTGGGAGTTTGCCTTAGCCAGCCTCATACATTGATAGGGGCGCATCCATCATACTCTGCATCGATCGCCATCAGGATTTGCCCTGCGCCGCACTACGCCGCTGTAGATGACGGGCCACATAATACTTGTTTGCCTGGAGCTAGTCCGTCATATCTTCCATGTCCGCAGCAAGATTGGGAAGGAGCAGCTGCAATGTCGAATATATCGATTCGCAACAGAATGCTCAACGTCCAAATCGTCGACCTGGCCGTACAATCGCTCTATACACTGTGGCTCTTTACGAAGAGCGATATAGTAACTTTCGTCCTCCCAAACACCGTCTTCGGCATTCTCGGTGCTTTATCTGGCCTCCTAACAAACACCACGACCATTCATCCCAACACCCACCAAATCCTCAGTCATCTCCCCCACGTTGTTGCCTTCAATTGGCTCAACCTCCTTATTTTCGACATCGCCTACCAGCGTCTTCCTGCCGCCATTGCTGAGGATTCGCTCAACAAACCTTGGCGTCCTCTGCCGAGGAAGCGGATTACGCCCGCCGCAGCACAGACGCTACTTCTTTTGACCATACCTGTCGTGCTGCTAGCAGTCTACGGCCTCGGCGCCGGCCCTGAAAGTGCCATCCTCGTCGCACTTACATGGATGTACAATGACCTCGGCGGCGGAGATGATGACTACCGGATGCGCAATGGAATCATAGCCTCTGCGTTTGCGGTGTATAATGCAGGCTCACTAAAGCTTGCGGTGGGTGTCGAATCGACCATCTCCTCGAGCGGGCTCATATGGATAGCCATGATCAGCGGTGTCATCTTTACGACGATGCACGCGCAGGATTTGAAAGATCAAGCGGGGGATCGTCGAAGAGGACGCCAAACAGTGCCACTTGTGCTGGGGGATGCGGTGGCTAGGTGGACGATTGTGCTGTCATCGGCGTTTTGGGCGGTAGCTTGCCCTTCTTTTTGGCAAATGGGAGCGAACGGATTTCTGCTTTCTGGAGGTGTGGCGGCGCTGGTCGTTGTGAGAATGTTGAGATGGAGAAATGCGAAGGCAGATAGTAAGAGCTGGAAGCTCTGGGCGTTTTGGACGGCGACTTTATACTCTCTGCCGCTTTTGAAGAGTCTGAGCTGAGGAGATCGGGCTCATGCAGAGGGACTGCTTACTTTCTTTTTTTCATTTTCTTCTCCTTCTTTTACCTCTCTTCTTCGTTTTCTCGGAGATAATTGCACATTTCTTGATGATGACTGGCGTTTTGCCTCGATACTGTAAAACCGTTTCGCGCTGTTCGCTGAATCGCAGGTATCCTAACGGCACTTGACGCTTGTGTAGTAAGACACTTCTACCCCTTCATTCGTGCCCTATACCAACCTACGTAGATCCGAGAACCTAATCATCTTATGAGAGATGGGTGCTCCAACCCTTGGCACCATATTTGACGAAACAGGAATACCAGTTATCACTCGGAAATTATCCGCCTCCATATTCGTACTCCCACTCGGCAGAGACTCATCTCACCAGCTCCGCGTATTTGCAATCTTCTCAGACCTTCTCACCTTCCCCGGAAACGTCAGACCTCCACTCAAGGACAAATCATCGTCGTTGAGCCGCTCGACGTGCATTCCGCTCAGTTCATCCCTCTGCCTCCTTTGAAACGTCCTCTCGAGCTCCCAGCTCGCGCCGTACTCGCTCGGATATAGCGTGTTCGAGTGACTGCGCTTGTAACCGCGGTCTCGATATCCGTTAGACGGGCTGTTTTGCGTATTACCCCAAAAATGCGTGAAGATGGGTTTTAGAGTGGGCCCACAGGCGGCGATGATACCGAACCAGATTTCGAGGCCGCTGAAAACGGCCACATTGATTAAAGCGTAGCTGTAGTCGGCTTCGTCGGCGGTGACAACAATGGCTATTCGGGCGGCGTTCATCACGCAAATCCTGCAGTACATTGTTAGCGAAAGTGGCAGCTGATGTCTGTATTTTCGCTTTCCCCAGTGTCTGTACATGGTGTTGGGTATTCTCGAGCGGCTTTCATCGATCAAAGGAAGGCCAACTTACACAAGCCCCAGGCCGAACATACAGCTGATACCGATCTTGTTCCTGACCGGCATCTGTAGCCTCCACACCACTGGCATTGGTAGAAAGACGATCATGCCGTCAAGGATCATATTAACAACTGCGAAGGAGATTTCTTCGCCAACGGTGCTACCGCACTGACCGTGAAGCGTCTTATTCCAATTGAATGCGATTGGTCGGCAGATTAGGAAGCCGGTCAGGATCAAACCAATCCAAAAAGCGACTACGAAGCCCATCATAACATAGACAGCGTAACGAAAGAGGCGTTTGGGAAATAGCTCCATGTATAAGGACAAGATAGACAGCTTGCAGAAACACGTTGCGCAGGCCCAGAAGAAAGCAGAGGCGAAGAAATTCTATTGCGGGAATGTGAGTGAATCCAAGTCATCAGGCATCGGGCACGTTGCGAGGAAGAAGGCTTACCTTAAGGCCTGCAACTATCGTCTCCAGTCCCTGGTGCGGGTCTGTTATAATTTGCTCTATATGTTGGCCTGACCCTCCAAGATACACGCCTACCATCCATCAGTGATACACCGGTCTCGAGTAGACTAGATCACGCATGACTGACCGATGATTGCGTTTGTGCCAAAACCCACGGTAAAGATCTGGAGATATTATTCAGTACAGACCGTCAGTGACCACAGTGCATAGCGACATCCAGACCAAAGCAGCAAAGGAGAGGTAATCATGTAAGCGGAAAATCCGGCGTCGTATTCTTGCTGCCAGGATACGCAGACCAACCACTAGTATGGAAAATGCCGTGAATATCACAGACATGGCGACAAATTTGACGCCCCCGCTCGATTCGGGCGGTAAGTGGGTCATTTCTTGGCGAAGAAGAAGGCTGTATAGTTTATATGCAGATTGTGTACGGAAACAAGCTTGACATGTGAGAAAAGAGCTCTGTGTTCGTAGTGCAACGGATTTGAAGACTTGATTTTCTGGGATACAGGGGAAGGGGATTCCAGAGGCATGTTTGAGAAGCGGAAAAAGAGAATTGTGGGGCATTGAGGCGTGGTGGTTGCACCCAAAGCACCTCAGAGGCGCAGCGGGGATAGTGCGCGCATTAAGACGTAATGATACATATCGCCGGCGAGAGTATGTATTTGTCCATGAATCTCACCTGTTACTTTCGCTTCCTGCACAAACGTCTGAAAATCCTAGCGATTACAACAACAAATTCATGGCGGACAAAGACATCTACGCGGAGCGTCTAGGGCGGCATGCGACCGAGGCGCAGAGAATGGACGAGCAATATCGAATCATCACGGGGTGAGGCACAAAATCGAGAGGCTGCAGACCCCGCAACTCACAATAGTGACCCTCGCAGCGCTCTCGGCTGGATACTACATCCCTCAGTTGCCCGCAATCTTGGAGACTCTCCCAGCATCGCCGACTTCGCCACGGGTACGGGCTTGTTCCTACGTTCGCTGTCCACGTCGTACCCCGGCGCCAGACTCGACGGATACGACATCTCGCCAGCGATGTTTGTCTCGGACAATAACGTGACGCTGTCCGTCGCCAACGCCAAAGAACCTCTTCCAGCAGAGTTGCACGGTGTCTATGATGTTGTACACATTCGTTATCTGATTGCTGGCATGGAACCAGACGACTGGCAGCTAGTGTTGCTCAATATGCTCCAGCTGCTCAAGCCGGGTGGCGCGATCCAGTGGGAAGAACCTGCGCTCTCGCAGGTGCAGCATTTGCGAGGAGAGCCAAGCTCGACGACGGCCACGATGACAAGAATGAGTCTGATGTTCCGGAGTGGAGTGTTGCAGCAGCGATTTAGCCAGGGATGGAGCACGCTGCCAGCGATCATGGAGAAATGTGGGCTGAGGGTTGAAACGGATGTTGTGAGCTCGGACCGCGTGGTAGACACGAGGAGAGCGCTTACGGAGAACGGCTTGGTGGCCTTATTGGGCTTTGCGCGTATGTTGGCCGCTAAACAAGCGCCGGGGGCTATATCGACGGCGCAGATCCAAGAGATGGAAGGCGCAGCTATCAGGGAGATCGAGTCGGGCTGCTATGTTAGGTACGATGTTCACACCGCGATTGGCTTCAAGCCAAATTAAATCAAGTAGCTTGCTATTGCGTCAGGCATACTTCCTTTGAATACAATCTTGGAGACGATATTGAAGAACTCTTCCAAGGAATGGTTCAAGTCCTTGCAGGTATCCTGAGCCGTGCTGAATGAATTCGACCACAGGAATATGCATAGCTTGTAAGTAGAACCTACATAGAAATGTCTATTGGAGCCGCCCAATAAACGCCATGCATGCTGTGCATCCCATACCGGTCATGATCATCCACTCACTGATGCTTCGCCGTACTCCCCTTGCTCCTGAACGTACTGACTGCCGGAATGTTCGCCTTGAATCGCTGCTCCTCAGTACTGTACGCCCTGGGCGTCAATTTGATGAGCGTATGCAACGGCACCTCCATCCACGGGCTTTGCTCTTGCGGCACATTCATATAGTAAGCGTAGATACATCGTAATACGGCCTGGTGTGTCACGATAATGATGTTCTCGCTCCGTTCCAACTCCATTATAATGGGTTCGAGACGAATGACAACGTCGCGGTAGGATTCGCCTCCGCGGTAGCGGTAATTGTATTTGTCGTCGTCGCGGGCGCGGAAATCTTCCGGGTAGCGGTCTGCGATCTCTTGATAGGTGAGGCCGTCGCAGACGCCGGAGTCGAGCTCGTCAAGGGCTTTCCATTCAAGTTTGGTGTAGCCGGTGGGGGAGGCGGCAAGGAAGCGCGCAGTTTGGATCGTGCGTTTTAGGGTGGACGTCCAGATGGTCAATTGACGGTCGTCACCAACTGAGCTGGCAACTAGTTCGGGGAGGGCTCTGGCATAGAGTTCGCCGCGTTCAGAGATGTTGGCGTCGCCGCCTATTTGGCCGTTGAGGTTGAATTCCGACTCGCCGTGCTGTATTAAATATTAGTGGATGGGGAAGAAGTGGTGGAGTCGCGAGGGTACCCGTGAGAGCCAGATTGAGCGAGGACGGATATGGAGGTTCATCAGGTAGTACACCACTCGACTCTGTAGATAGTCTCTGATCTGATTGATGATGACTTGTTTTCCCACATCGATGAGCTTCACGTATGTGAGGTCTTTTTCGTCCTCATCAATTGTCTCATAAACCTTCTCGTAGTTCCGGATTCGGTTGCGAAAATCCTTAGCAGCATCTTCCGGATCCTGACCCTGATAGTCTGGAGATGTAGTCTTAACTTCCATGATGTTGCCCATGATGATCTCTTCACTGTCACATTTTGACTCCACATACAGTGTCTCAATATTGTTGGCGTCACACTTCTGCTTGACCCATCTCCGTCGGGCTTTGGTAGAGTTGGTAGCGTCCAAGATCGCCACAACTCCTGAATTCCGTTCGAACCACTTGACCATATCTGCCACCGCGGCTTCTGCTGCAGCCTGCCTTAGCCGCTCGCCATCCTTGTTGGCTGTGTCGAAGAAGTCGGCAGTTGGTTGGGGAGTGTCTGCACGGCGGTAGGAGCCAACATTGAAAGTCTTTGCCGGAATGGAAAGCCAGGCTAGGTATCGGACGACTGAATCAGGATTCTGCGGTCAGCTTCAGCTTGGGCCTGGTATTTGAGGTGATGGAAGACATACCTTTCTGAGCGATCAAGCTCTTGCCACGAGCGGGCAAGCCAACCATGACAACCGCAATGCGAGTATCTTCTACCTGCACACCCTCGCCATTAGTCTTTCTGTAGTGTGTAGCCATCGTTGCGAAGGTCTTCCAGGTTCAGGTGCTGCAGTGAGGCAGCGGCAGCACAAGAACGATGGAACTTGTCAAAGAGAGAGTAGTATCATAGAGATCTGTCCTAAGTAGCCGTGGTGGTTCCATGTATTTGTGGCAGGTCAACAGAGCTGACAATGGATGCACGTGCCCGGCAACTCCTAAGCTCGACTCTATATAATGGCAACTGACTGGACCCATTCAGAGGATCTGGCTATGGACGTGCCGGAAATTCAGGGTCTCAACACGGGCACAGCCAGTAAGCGTGCGTGGAAGGTGCGAAGTGGTTGTGTGAACAGTCGTCGATTCCGTCAAGATATCGTGAAATTCGAGAATGCCTCGGACATGAGGAATTTGTGCAGTTCAATTGCTTGCTTGGCGAACGCCAAGCCATCAGCTCTCCGCTTTTAGCCGCAAATCCAGCCTGTGGCAAGTGTCACATAAAGTACCGTGGGTCGCGAGCCTTTCATCCGGATATCGATATGGACTTAAAGACTTCTTCGATAGTTATGCCCCATGTTCGATAGTCGTGACAGGACAGATAGAACCACACGACAAGTGGTGGAACACCATCCGGAGTGGCCACGATCCTGCACGTCGAGCCTTCACAACAATCGGGTCAGGCATGAAGGCCCGGCAAGTGGAGTTGAAACGAGCTGGCCCTATACATTCGGGAAATGCATTCGTCGGAAGATCCTCCTTGTTTAGATGATGGAACAGCGTTCACCAGGCAAAGGCAACCTCGCCTCTGGGAAGAGACAAAGTCCTCGCCCATTTCGGGGAAGAAGTATGAATGGACGCATCAATTGTTCTCTTAGGGAATGAGATGGTTACGACGACATGGAGAAGATAGAAGAGGATCTTGAGACTGACATTGCTCATAGCATGCGTCGTGGTGGCGGAGCGCGCTCTTCGGGCATTATTCTCAACGCTTAAGTCGCCTAACATTCTCGCTCAAGGACGATAGATTCAACAACGCACGGATCTTCGTTCAAAAACAACAAATTGGCAGCGACAGAGCCAAATGGTTGTGGTGCACCCGCGACAAAGCTGAGGCTCACACGCTGCAGCGGACTTTGGACCGGTATGGTGATGCGCAATCCTTTCTTATCATATCAGTGGGGCCGTCAAATCCTACCGAGCCCATCCAGCTGGCTGCCCTCCACCAGGAAATACTTTATCAGCCCTTGTTATCAAGCGAGACGGCACGACTGTTGAAATCGTACTTGCTTCTGGCCTTTCCTTTGATTCCAGCCCTAGCTGAACCATTTCGGCCTCGCCCCTCAACTAGGTCGAATTCGGACTAGAGATGCTATCCTATTCTTTGGCATACCCAAGCTCACTCGCAACGTATACAAGACTTCCATCTGCTCGCTCGTTGATAGTATTCGGGGAATTCGTTGTTGGCAGAAAGGCACATTGGAGACGTCAAAAGGGCTCTTTGCGGCTGGCTTCCAATCGCATGTCCCGTTCTACTCTGGGACTCATCTGATGGGATGATAAGATTATGAGCCTGTGCTAAACCGGTCTGTGACGAAGTAAATGCCTACTACTAAGGTGGATTTGGCTATGGCCATTAGTAGGTAGGAGGGCAGAACTTCAAAAAGACCGAAGCCACTCCAGGATCTGCGACCTGGCCACAAGGCAAGGATATTCGTGATGTGAACACTCTTGGATATCTACTAATGCTAAAACCGCTCGACCGTAGTCAGCTTTCCCTAATCGATCGAAGTGAAGAGAACATTGTGCAAGCACCGATACTGCCACTGTCTAATTGACAATTTCCATTCCTAAAAACTTCAACCCTCCCATTCCGACAGCAAAGATCACTTCTCCGGAAACCTCACCGCCTGACCGAACGCAAAACCATTGTTTTGACCACCTACATTCGCAACGTGACCGCCACCTTCGGCACCATGACTGTTACCTCCATTCTGGGCTGCGCTCGTTTCGCCCTGGGCTCCACTTGCTTCACCCACCGCCAAAAGCTCGTTGGACAGTGTCTCGCCTTTGCCACGGCCACCTGAACGTGTTCCTGCACCAGGCCTGCAGTAGGTTCTCGACTTGGGCGCCGAGAGGCCCTCGTTTGTATCTCTGGCATGTTTCTCGGCACTCGACTTCGCCGTTGACCTGACCCATTCGAAGTGGGTCTTGCTTAGCTCGTCCACACAACTCCGTTTGATACGAGTGCCGCGATCCATCGCGAGGATGCCACTACCATACTGCTCCATTGCATCGTCTGAAATTTGCTGGCCGCTTTCTATATCGGAAAATTGAAGCTGGCGTGTGGTGATTTGGGGTGCTCGCTGCGATGGCGAGCTGACCCGCTCATCACTCCGGGCTTGGTCCCCTTCCGCAATCGAGCCCCCATATCCTTCCGAGTCTTGAAGATTCCGCGTGACGAGGCCAGCCTTGAGGACGGAGGAGTCTGAGGATAATGGAGCTGTCGTGGCGAGCGAGGTAAGGAGTGTGAGAACAAGAAATGTTGAATACATGTTATATCAGATTGAAGTTTATAAGATGTCAGAAAAGAACGTCTGCCAAAGGCTTAATGAAAGTAAGTAACGAATCACGATCTTACCGACGGAGCACAAGACATCTGTCTTATACCATCCAACACTTCATGCCGTAGGCACGTAGGCTATGCCCGTTTCCATCCCGTTTCCGATCCCAATTTCTATTTCCGACCGCACTAAAACACGAAAGTTTCCTAATCCAACACCCACCACATATCAGAATTACCACCATTCCAGACAGCAGGGACAAAGCTCAGACCCGCCGCTCGCACGGAACAATCTTCCGACCGTCAGCGTATCAGAAATAGTCCCGTGTGCGCTTCTAGCGGGTATATGTACAACATTAGGGAATCTCGAATCCTTTACGGCTTATATTATCGTTCTCTGGAATATACTACTACATGTCATTATTCAATCCATTGAACTATATCTTCCACGTGAGAAAGCGCTACCTCGTCGCCATCATGGACAACATAACGAGTGAACGTGATCGCAAGCTCTCCGTCCGATTATTTACACCGAAAGAAAATTGCCACAGCGACGCGCATTGCAAAATGCATGTCCCGACGACTCGCCTGAGAATACCGGACTGGGTGACTAGATAGGACAGATGAGTTCTGCAAAGCATTCAGAAACAAACACCCCGGGGGATGTTGCGTTGGTGTTTCGGGACCTTCTCTCCTACCGAACACCGCGCTAAGCTGCCGTGCAAGCTGCGCCTGTCGCCGCGGGCCCCTCCTCATCTTGAGATGACTTGGTGGCAGCTAGGGCACAAGCCGTGCACTCCTGACATTTGGCGTATCAGGAAGTATCGCCCGTGTTCTTACTGCTCGAGCCGTGTGTGGGCGGTGGGGACGGTAGCGCTTGGAGCGCGTATATGTAAAGTACTAGCATAAGTACGAAAAGGTATTAGCTTCGCATAAAGTCATGAATGGGCGGTGCAGGAGAGTCCTCCTGGTATCTGGGTGCTCAGGCACGACAGCTGTCTGCATAAAATATACATGTGTGAAAGCCGGGTTCACGACTTTTTATCGAGATTTTACATGCAAAATGCTTGTTATGAACTCGAAAGGTTGTTTCTTTGCCGGGGGGGGCAGGACTGAGCGAGAGTTCTTTTGCTTCTCAAAAGCGAGGGTGATGCGAATGCCTAGTAGATTTTGATTGAGGATGTCGAATACGGAGAGAGAGGCTTTCTTGTATACTAAGTGCCGTACCTTGCATGTCCCAAAATTCGAAATACTATACACAATCATTACCATCTCTCACATCGATTGCTGTTACATTGATTTGGTTTGCTTCACCAGCGAGCGAGGCTGTTGTGCATTATCGCCTCCTGACCATGTAATCATGCAGAGTTTCGTCCATGCAAAGTAACGCGCGTTTTTTCTGCTCCAGAGCTGCAGAGCAACATGGTCGTCTGTGGAATGTATCAACTATACATAGAGCACTCGAGGAGATCGATAGCACTCTCAGTGCTGATGGGGGAGGTGCGCTGGATGTAGATCTTTTCGGCAGAGTCAGGTACGGTTGCTGGATTGGTATTCTCGGCTTTTATCATCGTGTATAGACGGAAGGGGACGAAGAGGGGCGAAGGGTGGGAGGCATAGATGGAACAGAGGCAGAGGTGTACTTATGCACTTGGAGAAAGTGGTCTATCCCGAAATGGATGGAATGCAGAGATGAAGAATCGAAGTTATCTCTGCGATCGATAAGGATTTCTATAGTGCTGGAGAGGCTTTCAGGTGCGAAAAGTGGCTCTGGGGCTGTCTGAAACGGGCGGTCTACTGGCACCAAGCCCCAACGGACATAAAGTCTTGAGGGGGAGGTTGAAGAAGACACTAATACATACTCAATTTTCTGCGAAGCCAAAAGGTTAATTCTGCAAATGAGAGAATGCGAGTACCATTGGATCTCCTGGAAATTCTCCGAGCCAATGGGAGTTGAGAGACGAAGACTTCAATTTGTATTCGTGATTATTGCACCCATAGCCCATCTAAGCGCCCGCTGTGCACTGCAAGAAGTCATTCCCACTCGCCCCCGTGTGAGTAATGACACCTTCGTACGTTCCATCTCCAGTGAAGATGACCCGATCGGCGCCTGGGCTGCCACTCGTGTACACATTCTCGCTTGCCAGGATAGGGAATTCATAGTATGGAGCCGCATCAGGGAATGTGATACCCTCGTAGTCTTCGTACGCGTGAGGATACTTGCTTCTGCCAACTGTTTGGCCGTTCTGGTAGTACCCGTAGCCTTGTTGAACGGCAGCCTCTATGTCAGATTGGATGTAGCATGTTGAACCACAGGATTCGGCACATTGACGTTGCTAGCAGGTGTTAGAGAACTTGACTGGAGTGGAATTGGATGAGGGAACAGGAAAGCGGGACGGACCTGGAGAATGGGGTTTGCAAGGACAGGCACTAAGAGTGCTAGAGAGAGGAGTGACTGCGCTCTGTTAGATGATCGCAATAGTAGGAATATTGGATCATTGATCTGCAATTACCTTGAGCATAAACATGATTGATGTGTTGAGCTTAGCGATGGACCAACTTGTCTCGAGGTGCGTGGTGGAAGGTGAGAGGGGGATCTGATGCACTTCTTGGGCGAATGCAGCTACCTTTATACATGGTCTCCTTTCATGTTATACAATTGCAGCGACGTCACAGCACATTCTCAGCTCGTTCGAGGTCTCGGACATTACCAGGGATAGCAGGCAAAGGAGTTGCATGACTCCCATTTGTTCCGCGAGGTGGACGTCCAAACCCAGTCATCAACGAGAACTTGGCACGTGCAATCAGCGGCAAAGATTCAGTCAAGGAGGTGATGTAGACGTAGCATCCATTGATCGCGTGAAGTCAGGCACGTTAAAGTTGGTGCGACGGGAATGCCAACCGATTTCGGACTGCACCGGCGGACGATGTTGCCTCTTGGGGACTTCTCCGGGTGTGCCTGCGCTTGTGCTCGATGGACGCAGAGATCTTCATGGTTATCTAGATACTTGACCGGTCCAAAGACATGATTGGCATTTTGTCAACACGCTCGTTCATAGAGATTCTTGACTAGATTAATTGATTAATTGATTGCTTCGAATGTGATCCTGATTCCAATCAGACCATTTCAAAGCAGAGGCTGTAGCCATCCTGTATTCAGGGGTCGCGGTAAAGTCAGAACCAGGTCCATTGATGCGCAAGGTTGACGATTTTGTAGGCAAATGAAAGCGCACATCTTATCAATTACCTCGATAATGACATCGGCCCAAATTAGCAGAGACGCTGTTGAGTTCCACCGACGTATTGCTGCCAAACACAACAGCACAACTCTTAAATCACAACATTGCCTCTCTAAGCATGGGGCCAAGGCTTGTGTCGAATAGCGATAGATAGAAGCCGATCATAAGCTGTGTTGGTAGCATGTTACGTGGTCAGAGTGTTGTGTTGATCCTGTCATCTGCATTATTGGTTTACTTCGTCACGATATCTGGTATTTAATATTCGGCCCTGGTTGCATTTCTGCCCAGTCGCAGCCTGTTCTTCCTACGTAGATGCCAACTGCGTGTTGGGCTTATGAACATTCGGTGATTCATTTCGAGCCAATTGGGAGCTTGACAGTCTGCGTAGTGTAGATAATCAGGAAAATCTGTTAGTGATGAGATCTGGTCTCAAAGTTCACGTCTACGACCCGGCGTTTGGTCTAACCAAGCCTGGCGATTGAGAATCGTCTCCACACCCTGACCTAGTAATGCGTGCATCGTCTTCTGGCAAGCTCAGAAAGGGTCTCCATATGTGCATTGATGATGTGACCAGGAGGTTTCACAAGCGCGATGCTGTCCGCATTCACTGCTCGCCCACTTGTTGAGCTCAAGGCGAAGGATAAATCGAAGATCGAGTCTGTTCTCGCCTATGGTATTCACAAAGGACGAGCTTACCGAAGTCCCGACTGACCTAAGTCCGTAGGGGACCGTCTTCTTCTTGGCCTCAGCACCGGCAGTCTCCGCGTCTACAGGGTCAACGAGGCAATTGACGAATCTTCCGAGCAGAATGGCAAGGACGCCGGAGAAGGCAGACCAGTATCACAGTCGGGTACCAAGCCCGTAGACCTGATGCGAGAATTGGAGAAGTTCTCCAAGTACAGGATTGAGCAGCTCGCCATTGTCAAGGAAGCCAACATTCTCATCTCGCTGTCCAATAGCCAAGTTTCCTTCCACGACCTCCAAAGCTACGAACTACAAGAGACCCTGGCAAAGGCGAAGGGAGCAGCAACTTTCGCGGTCACATCTAATATAGTGAAGGACGCATCTACTGGGATACCATCCATTGTTACCCGACTGGCTGTCGCTGTTAAGAGGAGGCTCATACTTTGGTCATGGCATGACAGCGAGCTCGGGTCCGAGACGTCGGAGATACCCCTTGTCACAGGCATCAAGACATTGACATGGGTTACAGGTACACGGATAATCGCAGGTCTCACTTCCAGCTACGTCTTGGTAGATGTCGAGACATTGGCGATCACAGATATCGTGGGACCTGGTAGTATTGGCGGAGCACCAGGACAAGATGGCGGCCGTTTTGGAGGAGCTGGAGTGGCTAGTATGAGCTACCTCGGAATGAGTGCACCTCAGCCTTTAGCAACCCGTCTTGGTGAAGGGGAGATGCTGCTAGCCCGGGATATCAACACGCTGTTTATCGATACAGATGCGCAATCATTGGGTAGACGGCAGATACCATGGGCCTTTGCACCAGAGGCTGTTGGCTATTCGTACCCTTACTTGCTAGCTCTCCAATCTGCAAGGGGTATGCTCGAAGTGAGAAATCCAGAAACTCTTACACTGCTACAGAAAATAGAATTGCCGTCTGCCCACCAGCTTCACGTCCCACAACCGAACGTAAGCTTGGCACATGCTGGGAAGGGCGTCTTAGTGCTGAGCGATCGGTGCATTTGGCGTATGAAAGCCTTGGACTATGATTCGCAGATCGGTACTTTGGTGCAAGCAGGAAGGCTTGACGAAGCGCTTAGTTTGCTAGGTATGCTAGAAGACGCACTCTTGAAAGATAAGACGGGTAGCATCCGGGACGTTAAGATGATGAAGGCTCAAAATCTGTTTGACCAGAAAAGGTATCGAGACTCGATCGACCTTTTCACTGAGGTCTCTGCGCCCCCAGAGAGGGTCATCAGCTTGTATCCTCCCTTCATCGCTGGAGACGCGTCATCCACGTCTCGTAAGCACGAGAACGGCCAAAGTGAAGACCCCTCGCAACACGGCGCAAGCGATACATCGCAAAGTCAAGCTCCATCCGAGGAGATGCCGTCTAAACAACGATCGAACGAAGGTAGTACTGAAGAGTCTATGCTCTCCGATGATAACCACAACAAAGAGAGCACTCTGGGTAAGTCTGGTGTGGATATCACCACGGATACTTGTTGACAGGTCTTGCAGAAGGCAAGGACCTCAGAACTGCCACGGAAGAGCTTCGCGGCTTTCTTGTGTCAGCGCGGACGAAAATGAAGAAAGTTCTGGACTCTGATGGAAATCTCAAAGCTGATGCATTGGATATCCTGCCCAACGGAGAGATCGGATCACTGGTTGCGAAGAAATCGTTCGACGCCGGTGCGGACCAGAAACGGCTGCTCGAGACTGCGAAGTTAGTTGATACAACATTGTTTCGTGCTTACATGTTCGTCAGTCCCTCTTTCGCGGGGCCTCTGTTTCGAATTGACAACTTTTGTGATGCTGAAGTTGTCAACGAAAAGCTTATCGAAGCTGGTCGCTACAACGATCTGGTAGACTTCTTCTATGGCAAGAAGCTTCATCGGCAAGCTTTGGATCTACTCAAAAAGTTTGGAGAATCCGACGAGGAGAATGAAGCTGCTCCACAGCTGGCTGGACCGCAAAGAACCGTGTCATATCTGCAAAGCCTGCCGCCAGAAATGATAGAGCTCATATTACAATATGCGGAATGGCCCTTGAAGAAAGATCCCGAACTTGGAATGGAAGTGTTTGTGGCAGATACGGAGAATGCAGAAACTCTACCACGACCAAAAGTCCTCCAATTTCTGCAGCGCATCGACAGGAATCTTGCTGTGAGATATTTAGAGCATATCATCCAGGAGCTCAACGACACAACGCCAGACTTTCATCAAAGACTGGTCAATATTTATATCGAAACACTTAGGGCAGACGTCTTCTCCAACAATTCGGAGCGAGACAGGTGGAAGGAAAAGACCCTCGGCTTCTTAAAAAGCAGCAAATATTATCAGGCATACAAAGCCCTCGGACTACTGCCAAAAGATGGTAAACATTGACGTCCCCCCATTATGTGTCCTTCTTCGCTAACCGTAGCACAGAACCAAACCTGTATGAAGCCAGAGCCATTGTCCTCAGCAATATGGGCCAACATAAGCAAGCTCTGGATATATATGTTTTCCAGCTCAAAGACGCACAGAAAGCCGAGGAGTAAGCCGAATGACAGCATTGCTTTGCTCTCCACGCTAACGACTCCCACAGATATTGTAACCAGATCTATCTGACTGAAACATCCGACGCCACACAAAAAACTCAGCCAGGCCGTACATCTGCGGCCGATCCAGATGATGCGCCACCATCGATATATCACACCCTTCTTTCCTCATACCTGTCTCCACCGCCCCCAAACAAGCCTCAATGGGGACCAGCGCTTAACATCCTTGCCAAACACGGTGCCCGTATGCCAGCCTCTTCCACCCTCAATCTCATCCCCGAAGTCCTACCAATCAAGGAGCTCGAATCATACTTCAGAGGCAGGATACGTTCGGCAAACACCATCGTCAACGAAGCCCGGATAGTAGCTGGGTTGCGCAGTACGCTTGCCTTTAAGGAGGAGTCGAAGTTGCGCCTCGGCGATGGCGTGCTAGGTGGAAACGAAGGCCGCAATCGAAGAGTGGCCATCACCGAGGATCGCGTGTGTGGTGTCTGCTACAAACGGTTTGGAGGCAGCGCCATCAAGGTCCTTCCCGAGTATGTCAAATCTCATGCCCCTGTTCGATCTGAGGCCCCCTGCTGATCAAGAACCCCTGACAGCAATACCGTGGTCCACTATGGCTGCTCGACGCTCTGATCATGGTTTCCACACAGCCAATCATGCGTATGAAAGGCGATCGCAGCGAATGTAGTTGTGCATAGATAGATACCCCAATAGCAACCTTGACCTCCATCCACGCTTTTCAACATTAGCCGTATCAAACTTCATCCCTCTTCCTCGACCTTCTCCTCTCCATAATTCTCCTCTTCAGCCTTCTCATCCATTTTCTCACCGGCGAGCGCTTTATCCTCTTCCATCTTTGATGTTAGGAAGGTGTTGACGTCTTCTTGGAGCTGTGTGACGGATTTTCGGAGGGCGGAGAGGTAGGCTGTTTTT
>JAABUW010004369.1_pt1 | contig 19233 bp, 22 predicted proteins | sample 5560081 | NCBI WGS metagenome assembly JAABUW01 (sample SAMN10711882, study PRJNA513363) | rock metagenome | isolation source: Antarctica rocks | place: Antarctica: Victoria Land, Knobhead sud
GCTCTTGGCGCGAACTTGGTGGAAAGAGGTAAGCGTGGTAAGGTACTCCGTACGAGGTACAGATTCCGCCAAATCTTGAAATCGTTTTTTCCTTCAAGCAAGTCAGTCCTCCCAGCATCATGTTATCTTCGCAACCGAGATGCTGGCTGTCTTAAAGTACGCTACATAGCGAACTCTTGCAAGACTATTTTACCGCAAAGTTTGAGGCAACCATCTTCTCTCAGTGGATGAAATGCCATAGAAAAGTCGGGACATCCAGCCATACACGATGTATCTAGGTAGATGTTAAATTCCTATCCTTGCCGGGTATCAGAATCTTAAACATAATCATGATAGGTAGCCTCCTCTTAAGACTCAAGAGTATCGACTAGGATCTCGCTAAGTGTATTGACTTTAAGACAACCCTAGTATTGCCTTCGTTGGAACGAGCTTCATGGTCTTCCTCAACCTCATTGACAGCTTTCTTACTACTATAGCATAGCTAGATTATGAACTCCAGGTCCGCTATGCCCAGAAAATGCATGCTTACAATACCTCAGACCAAATCCATCAACCCAAGACAAGCTACTGTTTGAACGTTTCACTTTGGCCACTTTGGCCATCCACGACCGTGTCCAAGCTGCAATTTCTCAATATGAGCTTTATAGGAAGTGAGATTAAGGATAAGCGTACCTGTTTCCATTTTTGTATCATACTCGGCATCTCTAGCATAGCTTGCTTTCTCCGATCGAGTCTCCCCTTCATGGTCCTCTCCCACTGTTTGCCCTTGACTCTTTGCCCGACTCCAGTACCCTTGACGCGTAGTCCTTGTTCCTCTCTCTTTCTTATCCTCTCTTGAGTGCCTTTAACCGTAAATGGGAGAAGCTCCTCTACGCCATGTGTCCTAGCCAGCTTCACTAGATCTGCCTGCCGCCGTAATGAGTAGACCGGATCATGCCATGTGCCGGTAACTGGATGCTTCTGTGATCGAAAGGGATTCGGTGCCTCAGATGGCGTGTGTGCATGGTTTGTGGAATAATCATCATGGTACGCGTTGAAATCCGCAGATGATGTACTGAGTGGCGTATTCGCAGGCTCGGTGAAAGTATTGCTGCTCAATCCAGATCCTGGAGGCGGAGGATAGCGGGCGAAGAATCGTAGCAGTTTTGGAGGCAACGTCTGCGCAAGCTTGATGTACTTTTCAGGCATCGCCATCGTAGGTCTTATGTAGAAGGGCGATGCGACTGAGATTGGCTCTTCGAATGCAAGGCGCTAACGGATTGTTAGACTTGGCCTCCGACTTCTTCTAAAGTAAGGTACAGTACATACCAAAAAGTTCCAGCCGACCACTTTGATCTCTATCTAATCTTACTTCTATTGGCATCTGTCGAAATGAACGGACATATTTCAAATGGCGATAGTTTTAAGACTTTACTTCCGCTCCCACCACCAGGGCCTTCAGAGAACCCTTCGTCTCCGCCTCCACCCCCCCCCGAGATCCTAGCTCCACCCCCCCCTCCTGATGACCTCCCACCACCACCACCACCGCCATCTACAACGAATGGCGAACAACCCCCTCTGCCTTCAGAACCGAATAAGAAAAGAACGGGCTGGGGCGCTTCAAGCGGCCGGCAACCTCTGAGTGTAGAGGAGCTATTAAAAAAGAAGAAGGAAGCCGACGAGGCGGCTGCAAAGGTACGAGCCTTAAGTTACCCTGCTAGACCGTCAGATGTTCACCTTGTGTCTCACTGTAGTATCAGCACGAACCATACTGATGAGATTCCACTTGTTCAGCCCAAGTTCCTATCAAAAGCACAACGGGAGAAAATAGCACTCGAAAAGCGGGCGAAGGATGTTGAAGAACAAAGAAAGAAACATCGGTCCGAAAGAGCCGATCCTCAACCTTCGGCCCACCAGCATAACCAATACAGAATAAAAGTTCCGGCATCGGCAGTCTCTGGATCTAATGGATCTACTCGCCCTACAATACCAACGGGTCCTCGAGCTCTACGGAATGGCGAGATTCCAACCGGACCAGCCGCCATGCGCACGTCACAACCCATTAAGGGCTATGATTTGGTGCCGCCACCGCCACCCAGACCAACAGTCAATGGTACAGCTGCCTCGAAAGGAGAAAAGCGACCTGCTGCTGTGGAAGAAGCCCAGCAAAACTTGATACGGCAGCGGTACATGGGTGCAGATCAAAACCAGTCTACCTTTTCCGCAAAGAAGAAGCGAAGGCGGACAACAGAAAAGAAATTTAATTTCGAGTGGAATGCCGAAGAGGACACAAGCCCAGACTACAATCCACTATATCAAGCGCGTGCGGAGACGAATTTCTATGGGAGGGGCCGTCTAGGAGGCTTTGCCGAGGATCTTGCCGATGGTGTTACTCGCAAATACGCCAAAGCTATCGAGGAGAGAGACCATGAGTCCGGCAGCGTGCGAGCAAAGGAAATGCTAGAGATGGAGAGAAGAAGGAAAGAAGAAGGTGGGAGGAACTCTCTCGATAAGCACTGGAGTGACAAGAAGCTTGAGCATATGCGAGAAAGAGATTGGAGAATTTTCAAAGAAGATTTCAATATCAGTACGAAAGGCGGGGCCATTCCCAATCCTATGCGGTCATGGGCAGAATCTGGTCTTCCGAAACGGCTCCTGGATGTTGTGGACCAGGTGGGCTATACTGAGCCTTCTGCGGTTCAGCGCGCTGCGATACCGATCGCTTTGCAGTCAAGAGATCTCATCGGTGTCGCCGTAACTGGGTCCGGTAAAACTGCAGCATTCCTCCTACCCCTCCTAGTCTACATATCTGAACTGCCAGTGCTCAACGAGATGACGAAGAACGATGGACCCTATGCGATCATTTTAGCGCCTACACGTGAATTGGCTCAACAAATCGAAATCGAGGCAAAGAAATTCGCGACTCCTCTTGGATTCACCTGCGTCAGTATAGTCGGAGGCCACTCGCTCGAGGAACAAGCTTACAATCTGCGAGATGGGGCTGAGATCATAATTGCTACGCCAGGTCGTCTGGTAGACTGCATAGAAAGGCGAGTGCTAGTTCTTGGCCAGTGCTGTTACGTGATCATGGATGAAGCAGATAGGATGATTGATCTTGGCTTTGAGGAATCGGTCAATAAAATCCTAGACGCTCTACCAGTCGCAAATATGAAGCCAGATTCAGAGGAGGCGGAGGATGCAATTGTAATGAGCCAACACCTCGGTGGTAAGGACCGGTATCGGCAGACAATGATGTATACTGCTACGATGCCTTCTGCTATCGAAAGAATAGCCCGGAAGTACCTGCGGAGACCGGCTATTGTTACGATTGGTAATGTCGGTGAAGCTGTCGAAACGGTGGAGCAGCGTGTCGAGTTTGTTGCAGGTGAGGACAAGAGGAAGAAGCGTCTGCTTGAGATTCTCTCCTCCAGAGAGTTTCATCCTCCGATCATTGTCTTTGTCAACATCAAGCGCAATTGTGATGCTGTTGCTCGAGACATCAAGCATGGGGGCTACTCCTCGGTTACATTACATGGTAGCAAGACGCAAGAGCAGAGAGAGGCTGCATTGGCTTCGGTCCGTAATGGGACTACAGACGTCTTGGTCGCTACAGATCTGGCAGGCCGAGGTATTGACGTACCGGACGTCAGTCTAGTAGTCAATTTTAATATGGCAACTAACATTGAGAGTTATACCCATCGTATTGGTCGTACAGGTCGTGCCGGTAAAAGTGGTGTTGCTATGACATTCCTTGGCAACGAAGACGCAGACGTTATGTATGTATCTCGACGTTGGCTGAGTCTGTTGATATCAAGGATTTCGCTAATTCTATTTGTAGGTACGATCTCAAGCAGATGTTGATGAAGTCGTCCATCTCGAGGGTACCCGAAGAATTACGAAAGCACGAAGCAGCACAGCAGAAGTCACAGAAAGGTGGTGGGCAGAAGAAGATCGAGGACAGCAGTGGTTTTGCAGGGAAAGGTGGCTGGCAGTGATCTGTCTGGGTCGAACTATCAGTGGCTTTGGCAACTGCGGCGCTGTCTTGCGCGATCCCATAGGCTGCTCCTCTCAAATTGTCTAAGCTTGATAGAACCTAAAGAATTCTTCTCGCTCCGTAACTTGAGAGGTTTTTCATCTAAGTTGAGTAGTCAGGTTGTGTTATGTAAAATTAACCGTGGCAGGCGCACCCAAAAAAAAAGGGTCTTGATACACTACATATCGCTACCGAATAATCTGTTCATCTACACATTGACAAGCTATAATTATTGAAAGAAATGATGTGACTGTTGTCTAGCAGCCCACGGTTATCGTAGGGCTGTCATGACTAAGCAATATTAGTGGGAACGTGCCTTGTCCGCAAAGCCTCACATTAACCACCGTTAAACCAAACAACAAACAAAACTACGTGGGAGGACGATAAATCACATACCCCTGCCGTCAACAACAAGATTAAGTCTGTACAAGCTTGAGGCTTTGAAGTGGCCCTCAGCACTATGGCCGACTATAGCTTTGGCGGTACTGACGAGGAAAACGCCGAACTGAAGAAGCTTAATGCTGAAGTTGTATGTTCTCTTATCCCATTCTGCAGTCTTGTTATTTACAGACGCGATATACTGACTGATCTCCATAGCTCGAGGATCCAGACAGCTTCGAGAATTGGGAGAAGCTTGTCCGTGCCGCAGAAGGGCTAGAAGGTGGCCTTAATCGCAACTCAAGTCCACAGTCTATTGTCGCTACCCGAGACATATACGACCGATTCCTCGCCAAGTTTCCGTTGCTCTTTGGTTATTGGAAGAAATATGCCGACCTGGAGTTTTCGATAGCCGGTACGGAGGCTGCAGAGTTGGTGGGTTACAAGAGTATTCTTGCGGGTGCAATATGCTGATTTGTCCAGGTCTACGAACGCGGCGTAGCCAGTATAACCAATTCCGTGGACCTATGGACAAATTACTGCGCTTTCAAGGTCGAAACAAGTCACGACTCCGATGTGATCCGAGAGTAAGTAGAGAAAGACGTACTTTCCTTCCCATAACTGCAAGAACTACAGTAGCGCCTCCTGTACACTTCAACGGTGACCAAGGACTTTCAAGTTGGGCTCTTACGGGTGAGAAAGTCGTAACCAGTTGTTCCAGATTGGCTTCTCACACATGATACTCAGGCGCTTTTATTTCCTTCGCTCACACACTGAACAACCTTCCGATACACTAATGATGTGTTCGAACATGACGTTTGATGGATTTCATCGGAGCTCCAAGATGATCTGAGCACTCCCATATTTCATGTTTGCTGCCCTCTCTGCCACCTCCTTTATTCTTTACTCCCTCCCCTTGACACTGGTAGTGGCTGATAGAGATGTCAACAGGCTCTTTGAAAGAGGCGCAACCTGTGTAGGGCTCGACTTCCTAGCCCATCCATTTTGGGATAAGTATTTGGAGTTTGAGGAGCGTCTCGAAGCTCAGGACAAGATCTTCGCTATATTAGACCGCGTGGTACATATACCTATGCATCAGTATGCCCGGTACTTCGAGAGATATCGGCATCTTGCCCAGCAGAGACCTCTACAAGAGCTCTTGCCAGCCGACATAATAGCTCAATTCCGTACTGAGATAGAGAACGAGGTTTCAGATCCGATGGAGGCGCAGCCCAACGTCAAAGTCGAGCGAGGCGAGCAGGAAATTGAGAGGGAGATGAGAACTCGCATAGATAACTTTCATCTCGAGATCTTCTCTAGAACACAGACGGAGACCACTAAGCGATGGACTTACGAATCAGAGGTCAAGCGTCCATACTTCCACGTGACTGAGCTGGACGAAGGTCAACTAGTCAATTGGCGAAAGTATCTTGACTTCGAAGAGGTCGAAGGCGACTATGTTAGAACTCAATTTCTTTATGAGCGATGCCTAGTGACTTGTGCATACTACGATGAGTTCTGGCTGCGCTACGCTCGCTGGATGCTTGCTCAGCCTGGTAAAGACGAAGAAGTCCGAAATATCTATCAGCGAGCAAGCATGCTTTATGCCCCCATTTCACGACCGGCTGTTCGTCTGCAATATGCATATTTCGAAGAGATGTGCGACAGAGTAGAGCTCGCGAAGGACATCCACCAGGCCATCCTGTTCAATCTTCCAGGTCACCTCGAAACCATGATATCGCTAGCCAACATGTGCCGTCGACATGGTGGTCTTGATGCAGCCATTGAAGAATATAAAGCTCAAATCGCCTCCCCTCAATGCGATATTTATGCAAAAGCCGCTCTAGTCGCAGAATGGGCGCGACTGCTTTGGAAGGTAAAAGGGTCTGTAGACGAAGCTCGCCAAGTTTTTCAAAAGAACCAGCATTGGTATCTCGATAGTAGAGCATTCTGGATTAACTACCTCCTCTTTGAATTGGAGCAACCTACGAGCGCCGCGACGGAGGCGATCCAGTACAAGAGAATCAAGCAGGTCCATGATGATATCCGAAGGAAGAGCCATCTTCCTTCACTCACAATCAAAGATCTCTCCCACTACTACATGGTGTATCTGCTAGAGAGAGGTACAAAGGAAGCTGCAAAGGAGTACATGACGCTGGATCGTGAGGTCAACGGGTAAGTATCTGTTCAGCCCCGATCAATCGCGGATAGCTTACAAGTACCTCACTAGACCTTTCTCTGTTCAGACTGTCATGAAAGCTAAACTCGCCGAGGATGGAAGAGAAGCTTCGACGCAGAGGCGTATGATGATGGAAAATGGACATCCTGGCGTTGAAGTTGACGAGGCCGCGATTCGAAGAGGAGAGAATCCCTACACAAAGTACTACCAGCAGCAAGGCGAACAGCAACTTCCTAGTGATTCCCAGGTATGTCGCGGCTTTCCGATCATGCAGTAGCCTGCTAACCACCACCCATACAGCCTGCGCCATTGCGTTACCAGTAATGTCCTTAATATCTTCTTCTAGTTAACGCTTTTTTTCGCAAACCAAGGCTATGGTCGTCGCTACCTTTAGTAGCGACACCGAATGTAGGTCGATGAGGTCTTTTCAGCCCGTTGCTTCGAGGAGTCCCAACAAGTAGCTGGGCTGCCCACACCATATGTATGAAGCTTGTTGCTGTCCTGTACCATAGCTAGATTGTACATGGCCGTTACTCGGCTGCCTTAACACAATGCCTTGTGCGAGCCCATTCCATAGAAGTAGCCTATCCACATTGCGAATTCCTATGTCCGTCGATCAATCACCACGATCAATGTATCGTTGCTACTTTCATTTTCCACAACACACATCATTTTTGCTTGAGGCCTGTGCTCGAAGTGAATGAAAGGGGCCAACTGAACATCATCAAATACAAACAATCTTCTTTTGCTTCCATCATACTTTCTTGCGATACAGTCCGTTGCCCAAGGGCAAATCTAATCTATCTAGACACCAAGATGGGCAAAAAGACAAAGTCAGTCGGATCATACACTTGTGCGTTGTGCAAGAGAGGCTTTACACGGCGCGCCACAGTCAAAGATCCTCACTTCCCACGCTGCGTTGCCAAGAACGGTAATCCAAAGGACCTAGTTTGGGACGAGCATCCAAGCTGCTGGGTGAAGCTACCAGATGGAACGAAGGGCAAGTCAGGGTTCAACCCCCCGGGTGTTTCTCTAAGTCGGGTGGATTCGGACGAGGTAAAACGTTGCGTTTGGTGATACGATGAAGATACTGATGGATGGCGGGTAATTTTAGGATGAGAGCATGCCGTCTCTAGATGATGAAGCCGATGAAGGAGACGAAGAGGACGAGGAAACGGAAGACGAGGATAAGGAGTGGGAAGGGGGATCAGGGGAAGGCAAAACAACAAAGACTGTAGGGAGCGAATTAAATCCTAGGCAGGGGCTTAACACTACCTCCTGGACTCCGAGCAACAGCTCGCCTGCTTCAGATCCTGAACCTACTCTACCAAAGGTATGTGTTCTTTCACTTACTTCGCGAAGCCGGATTTATATTGACAACAGTTTAGCTTGCTCCTTCACCTGAATTCAATACCCACAAACCCCACAAAACCCCGTCTCATCGTCTCCCACTATCGTATCTCACGATGAATCAGCTCGCCAACGTTGCGCTATCAGCCAGCCGTAAGTACGCGGGCTTGGGTGATGTGGAAGCCGCAGACATTTGGAGTCTCTGGCAAAACCTGGTCTGTTCGTTATCCCATCGTCGCGGTTCTCTACTAATATTGACATAGCTCCCTCAAGGCGTCATCAGCAGCATCATAGCACCCGCCCCCGGACAAGGTCAAAAAGAAAGGCAGCAAGCCGTCGTCTGGCTGGCTCAAGATGTATACGGAGCACTGCTAGTGGGAAGGCATAATCTAGAGGATCAATTGAAATTGGTCACGCTGTGGAGAAATATTACGAAGTCTTTGGGTGACAAGAAGGGTCTGGCGGAGATCTATCAGCTCTTGATGGAAGCGTTGGGAGAGAATGATCCGATGGTGTTGGAGCGGATTTACAGAGAAAATCCCGCGATTAATTTGGGGTTGATGTGGGATAGATCTCTGGCTTCGAGTTCGCCGGAACGGTCACACCTCTGAGAGGGAGTAGAAGTCTAAGTGTAGCCTTATGACTCTAGTTGGCACATTGATTGGATCTTGGAGGGCTTAAGCTGGAAAAAGGGATAGACATCTAGGTGTCCACTCCAAAGGGGTTTTGAACTAGAGGCCGCCAGGCCCGACAATACTAAGCCCAATCATTTGTAGCCATCACTTTGGATCCCGTATAGACTTATGCATATGCTTAGTAGTACAGCCTCGCGTCGTTCTTCCGAGCGAAGGGACTCTGGGTGGCATCAGGCATGTCTTGACAGCTTACGAGAACAGACCTTATCGGTGGGCATGCCTGCTATAATAAAATGGACCGCTTACGTCGTGATCATAGGCTCATACAGCCTGTACGCAAGCTGTGGACCTACTCTCTAGATTTACACGATGACAAGCAAAAAGGCGTTTCAAGCCTTGCAGGACGCAGTATGGAAAGGCTCAGTCCCTTTGGAGATCCGTCTCTCACCCTCTGAATGCCGCATCTACGATAAAGCAGATCCATATCTTGTAAGACCTCATCCGTGCCGATGATCCTATGATGCTGAACCCTAACCGCAGATCCAATATGCACGCCTATCCTACCTCCCCTTTCTACTGCCTCGCCTCCACGCCTTCTTCGCTTCTTCGCTTATCAGTCCAGGCGTGCCCCCGCACGCTGGCTGGTTCTCCTTTGAGAACATATCATTGAAATGGCACTACCCCCTCGGTCTGCTCTACGATCTCTTCTCTGGCGCTGCTCCGTCGCAAGCACCAGGCGCAGGTCCGGAGGACCGTGATGCCATGGAAGACAACGGCGGGACACTGCCGTGGCGGTTGACCTTGCACTTTGATGACTGGCCAGCAGAGCAACTCGTAAACTTGGATGCGGACGGTAGGGTTCTGCACGATGCTTTCATCAACAGTGTGAAGGAGGCAGATTTCCTGAGGAATGGTACCGCCAAGGGAATAATGTCTTTGTCTAAGGATGATTCTACGCAGCTGTGGAAGGCTGTTCAAGATCGTACTGTCCCCACTCCGTTGCGCTGGAATACAAAGATTCTGAAATTTATAACCCGCAGACAGCCTCTCCACCTTCAACCCCATCTCCCAGAAGCTTCTTTACGCTCAAGGCGCTCCCCTCCGCCATATTCCCTTGAAGATCTATCTCCCCTCCTCGCCTACCGCTTCCGAACCTACAACTGGACATCTGCGTGTCGTGCAGTCACTGATTACACCTACCTTACTAGGCAGTCGAGAGCCACAAACTTTGGGCGCGGCACTCCATGCTCTGTTGCCCACACTTTTTCCGAGTCGAAGAACGCCTATTCATGCAAAGGCGGTGTTGCATGGCGCTGTATTACCGATGGGGGCCCTGGTTGAGGAATTGATGAGGGGTGCAGCGTATTTGGATGGGTGGGTACATGTTGGGGTTATGATGATGGGCTAGGGCGCATGAGGGTTTATCTAGAGCTTTAGGGTGGAGCACAACATGATCGTCGACTGAGGTTCAACACGGTAGATTGTAAGCTAGACTGGAAACCCCTAATATCTAGGTTGACATATGATATCCATAGCTGTTTCAGCTATGGCGTAAACGCAATGCCAGAATAGATGATGCAGTTGGTACAGGTAAGGTATTATGACACTAGCATCTGTCTACTACTCTCAAGCCTCCAACTCCAAGAACACCGAAACTTCTGCCCAAGGTCTTTCCCATAGCGGCTGAGCCTGCTGTATGATGTATTGAGCTATGCAAACCGTCAGCAATTGCTTATTCCGTACGAATATTAGAAAGTGTTTATGTATGGACACCACGATCAGACGATAGTAGGAAAACCCAGACAAACGAATCAATAGATGATGCAGACGTGGACAGCCTTAATCAACTTCGACGGGAGTTCGTCTGAATGGTCTGGGTAATGTTGCAGAGTTCGAGAATCAGAGATACTTGCATGGTACCTTTACAGACTCGGACATAATCTGTTCATTCAATGCTTTGAGAAACCATCCGGCACCGTTCCACTTACAGTGATTTCCTGGTCCTCGGCAGTATCGCGGAGAGCCTTCATGAGCTGCATCATGCCTACCCGAGTTCTAGGGCAATGTGCCTGCCTACTGTTGCTCGTCACCGGCATGCATGATGCATATCTGGGATCTCATACTCCTACCAATAGCCAGACCATCATGATCAGCTCGCGTGGCAAACAATGCTGCCTAGAACGAAATAATAGATGCTGTGTGTATGGGGCCTGTCAGTTCATGCTTTCTCCCATCAACGCTGAGATCATGGCGATGCTCGGTCTTATGAAAGATCACAGGCTTATTCTGGAAAGCAGCGTAACTTCTGCGTTTACCCTTGTCCACAAGCCATTTATTCCCAAAACTCTTTCATCAGTTGTAAGCTTTTCATTACTCGTAAGTGAAGGCAAACCCTCGGGAGTCGGTTAGCCACACTAGCAGCGATACTGGATCGGATCAACATTGTACCAGCACAATCAAATCTAGTCTCAAACACCTGAGATTTTCCACCTGCTTACCTTGGACGACATACTGCCCTCAGCCATCAGGCTCTACCAAGTCAATTACGGTTTCCTTATGCTGCAGAAGCCTGAGAGGAAATGCTGGTTGTCTGCACTGGTCTTCACTAGTTTGAGCAAGCTCTAGCTTTGCGTTTATGGACTGACTGTAGCTAGCCATCGCAGCTCGCATCCTATGGGTGCAAATAAGCAGTGTCGCAACAGGGGAACTGTCAAAGTTTGACTTGGAAGCAGCACATATGCTCAAGCAGGACTATTTCGATAAGAATAATGTGCATACTACTAGTATGGTTGCACCTTATATGAACGTGCTTTACAACACCCAGCTCTGTTGCTGATACACCACGGCTTTGCCTACCTCCTGTGCCTCTCATCATGGTCTTGAGGCATACTTTTATCTAGCCAGTGGGAAAGCGGAATAGGTTTTTAGCAGGACCGCGTCTTCTCCACCCTGCTACCTCTTTCTTTTGTGGGGCAGTAGGACTATATAATGGACGGACATTTCTTAGCAATATGAATCGACTAGGTTTGTCAAGTTTTTAGCACCCGGGAGACAGTACGTTATCTTCGACTTCATATACGCAGTACTGTTTCCAATATTATAGTACAACCGAATTTCTGTCCTGGCTACCAAATGCTGGTACCTCTCTCCACCAAACGATTGAAAGATATCGGAAAATCAAAAAGAAAGCAAAAAACGAGCTACGAGGCGTGAAGTATTTGGCTCTGTTGCAGTAGGCACACCAAGTCCCTGGCGGGTCTCGAGAAAGTCGCCTACAACAATGTTAGTAATCTAAAACGAGTATTTGCTAGCAGGATAGATTCACGGTAACTCTCTACAATATCGCCAACGTTCGTCGCAAGTTGGCTTGCATGTGCGTCCAGCTTTTCGCGATCGACAACATTTCGGATTGGGTTAAAGCTGGGTTTCCCTTTAGTACCTTGGGTTCTGTAGCCTTTGTGGTACAAATCTCGTAGAAAGTCAGTCTTTTCATCGATCAGTTCCGACTCTTGTTTAGCAGTTTCATCATGCCGGTCAATTGTTCCTTCTTCCTTATCGGTAGCTTCTTTGCACCTCAGAGTAATCTGGATAGATTCGTTTGCCATAGCAAGCATTAGAATACTGGCAAAGATTCCTGCCCATGAAGACAACTTCTTTGATCCGCGCAGCATCTGAGCGAGGTTTCCGAGAATGTCCTCCATCAACGTTACTTGCAGACTAGATAAAAGGAACTTCAACTGTTTGTTGAGCCATCTGGACGAAGTGTGTGTTCCGAAAACCTGTGCAGGACGGTTCCATAAGCTTTGAAAGACCTCTTCCTTGCTCGACTCTGTTATGGTTATTGAGTGGGTCATGATTTGGGTCAAAACGATAAGTTTGAGGCACCGCCCTGGCAAAATCTTCGCAAGCGTCCGTCAGCCAGATTCTCATCAAATCAAGGTGTGGGATGGTTCACGTTCATGGTGGCTCTGTGGTATCTGTGCAGAATGTATAAAAGATCCCTCTGCACTTCGCAGTCGACTCCACGATAACAAGCGTTCGGAAAGCCTTGGAAGTCTTTCTCAAGGACATCATTGAGATATCCAAGTAGCCGTGATCGGCAGTAATCGATTTGTATGAACAGCATGCCCAGTGGTGGTGAAGGAGCCCTAACCAAACTCAAAATTCCTGTGTTAAGATCTTTTTTGTACTGATTTTGGTACAGAAGACTATCTCCCCAAGGCTTAAATTCTTGAACATCACATTTGATCGGCCTTCCATAGCCCCATGTTACGTACACGGTCAATTGGTTACCTGTCCACTCATAGACTCGCGCACGGCAGAACTCCTTAATCGTGGCGACTTGGTGTTGATCTAGAAGACTCGCTAACATAGGGTTATTTCTCGCTACCCTTGAGGACGCAAGCTTTTCCTTACCAGGAAGAAAGACTTTAGACAGGTCTGGAAGATAAGTTCTGTCACAGATACCCATTATACAAGCTTGGCAATCCGTTCCGATTCCCACAGGTGTACACTAGCCTGAAATGTCAAGACAGCCCCTTTACTTAAGGGAGAAAGTTATCATACCGTGCCTCTCACCAGTGTGCAACGCCAACAGCTTCTCCTTTTACGCGTTTTTCTAGCATTCTCTCGTCGCTGTGGGTCAAGTCCACCGTGTCGGCCGCCCTTTTTGTTCGACTGTATTGTGATGCTAGGCAGTATATCATCGACGGCGCAAGAGCTATCGCATGCATTGGGTGGTGGTCCAACCGGATTTCCCAACGGAGGGCTTCCGACAGCATTGAGTAGCTCTGTGTCGCCGTTAGCATCACCTGAGTGGCCTTTGGAACTCCTCCTTCGTCGCTTAGCCTTGCTTGCGTATTGTTGGGGAGGGCGTTTTCCTAGATGCTGCACCGCTGAAGGAATTGTATGCTCAGGCACAAACAGAGCCTCATCCGACGAGAAGATACGACTGATTCGATTGTCCGATATACTATATGTAGACCAAGGGGCGCTTGCGGACGAGTCACAACGCACATAACGAGGGATACAAGTGGCGGTTGCCACTAAGTGATCCCGACTTCGGATATCCTGGTAACCTTCAGGCAACATTCCAGATAGTATATCGTCATCGGAATGCTCGTGATGGGTAGTGAGGGCAGATTTGGATTCTCGTGGGAGATTCTGCTGTCCGCTCGAGCCCACGGGATTACACAGGTTGTTGGAAAAATACTCTGTAGTCATTAGCTCAGGTACAGATCTCAGTCAAGCCTTGGTTCAAGGGGCTCACCCTGAGTGCCATTGTCCCAGGGTTCCATATCCATCGCCATCTCAACAAAACTTGCAGTCCCATCGTCTTCGCTGTAAAGGATCTGTCCTGTTGATCCAGTACTCTGAGAGCTTGATGCTCCTTCGAACCACTCCATGCCATGAAGAGTGACTTGCTGTGCAACGAAGGGGTCCAGCGTGTCTACGTCCACACTTTCGGACAGCTCCAGTACCCGTCCTGCGCCGTCAAGGATCGAGAAGCTTTCCATATGTAGCGGTTCATGTGGCAGGCTGTCTTGAGGCGTATGTAAGTTGTACTCAAGGTCCGACGATGAAGCAACGGAATCTCCAATTGGGACCAGCGGTATAGCGTTGTAGCTTGCAGAACCCGATGCTAAATAGCCCATGGTGCTGCTCTGATCGCTTCCAGACGCCCATAGGGTTTTTCTGTATCGTCGATGAGTGTCGCTGTGGGTATCTGGATGATGGTTTTGATCCATAGTGGGTGCAAGCTTGCGTGTGCTGGAACTGCGATGGTATATGAAATAACAGCTAAATAGGTATCTCTTGATAAGTTAATACGCCTGACGGGTGATACTCAAAGGCTTGCTGTCAACCAAAGTCAATCGCTAAGAAGGTGGCACTACACAAGATTATTGCGATTTGGGGGGCCCGCCAGTTGATAATTCAAATACTGGATGGGTGGGAAAGAACACCCTAATTTCCAGCAACTTCCGGTGAAGATGCGTACTTCCCATCGTTTTTCTATTGTGTCTCTCGCCCTTTCGATGTCGGTAAGATCAGTACGTCCACCCAATTCGGCATAGGCGAAGATCTCCTCACCGGCCCTCGAGGGTTTCCCATTCGTTGCAACAACAATAACGGAAGTAAGGCCTGCGCGCCTTTCAATCTCTTGTTGGAAATGTGTTGTACACTTGATATTGGGCAGCTAAGCACAATTATATGCGAAGGGCAGCCAATTGCTGGTTGTCATTCTGCCGTGTAAAGGCTTGCAAGCAAGCTATTTCGGTCTTCATAGTGTGCCTACCGTAGAGCCTGAGCTCGAGACCAACGGAGGAACCAACAGCAGATCTTCCAGGGGCTGCCAGTAGGACTGAGAAATACAGTGCCAGAAAAAGCCCACCAAATGACTGAACTCGGATCACATCGCGCCACTGCTAAGTCTATGTCTTTGCTGGGTTATCTGAGAGTTGGGGAAAACAAAAGGCATAGGCTGGAGACATTGCCAGGCCTTACGTGCCGTTTGTAGAGTCACGAGATCTTGCTTTTGTGTGGCCTTGTAGGATGAATTGACCCAAGATTCGCTCCTAAGACAGAGCTTCGCTGAAGTACTCGAAATTCTCATGCGGAAGGGTCTTCATATAACAAGTTCTCCTATCTGTGGAGCCGATCCTTTCCATTTCAGATGAATTTGCTTCATTACACTGAGATCAAGCACACTTTCTTGAAACAATGACGTTGTACATGGCTCTATGGACATCAATGGTTAAATTGGGAACTTAATTGCCCACACAACTCGCTCAATCGATGGACATAGACGTTATTGTCGCTGGCCCCCTTTTACAACAAGGCGCTCCAAAGCGAACAGTCTCCCGCAGAACTCGATCAGGAAGGCAGATATAGAAAGTCCTTACTACATTTACCCGGACTATTGCAGAACGAGGCTAGGTCTCGAATGCTCGGACACCAACAGAGTCTCAGGGCTGGTGCAGCCGTAAGAAGCTTCCTTGAGTCACTACCATGGAATCGTTCCCTCCACCGCCAATGTAGGCTCTGATACACCGCCTGGCTTACCTGCTGCCTACGTTTTGTAGGTAATCTGGTTGCACCAAATCTCGATCATAGATTGGGGCGCATCCGAAAACGCATACCTACCTTTGCTTTTGTATGCAAGGACCCCGATTTCGCCTAGGGCTTATATTGATGGTGTGGTGGGGTTGCGGTGTGGACTCCTTTAGGGTCATGATCTGTCAAAATCTGCTATGAGCATCCTCGAAGCCATCCCGCGGTCATTGACCTGTCTTGTTTTCGAACCAGTTGGCCTCAGAACGCAACGTAAAGGTACGATGTGCGAGGTAAAGAGTGAAGCGTTGCTATGAATCTAATCTCCCCATAGTCGACAGAAGAGAGTGACTGACTTGCCCCTTCCTGCACTATAGTACCAGTCAAAGGTCCTCTATCAGATCCTTATCCATAGCAGGCTCCTTGCTCGCCAGGGGATCCATCCCTTCTACAGCCACCATCGCCTAACAGGTTTGTTTTCGCCTTCGCCATGACCTCATCCTCGATGCACCTTAACGCACGACATTACCATACGTCGCATAGAGGAGATCAATGTCAATCGTTGACGACGTACCAACCGAACCATTTCCTGGTGTAATGCTACATACAATACAGCAGTGGCAGACAAAAAAAGGAGGAAAGCCTTTGACCGCCTCAATCGAGAAACACTCCTCCAATCAGGTACAAATTGGTTCTTGATTCCAAGGCTCCATGGTCGTACTTGATCGACACTACCATCGAATACTTCTGGGATATCCATGAGAACAAAAAGCGGCCGCCAAAATTCTTCAGTATATACGCTCAGCAATGAGAACTGACAATAACCATGATGAACAAGTGGAAGAAATATAACTTCAAGCGATCAAGATCAAATACGTATCTACCGAGCACATGGGGAGAGAACAGATCCCATAAAAACAAAGACAAATGTCCCAATGCGAAAGAGACAAGGTTCGGGCGAAGATCCATCTACCTCAGGCAGTCGCTGCGCTGTCATCGTAACTAGAACCTTCCTCTCCTCGACAGCCTCGTGGAACATAGATGCATGTTAGATTTGATGTACTGAAGATACTATCCTTACGATTCAAAACCTCCCTATCAATTACGTCGACCCAACAAGCTATGGATCAAACCGGCACCTCTACAACCATTCGAAGCTCAATACCGTCTTCTCAATCCCTCCAGTGTACTCTTCCGACCTCTGTCCAATCTTCCCATCAAACAAGAGGAATCCATATGGCGTCGACTACGCAGCTGGGTAATTGTTAATACGATATGCAAATACAGGGGAGTTAATTGGTCAGCACTGCCAAAACAATCCCCAACTGTGGCTTTCGTATTAACAACATTTAACCCAGATACCGTAGTATTCGCCATTTAATACACGCCCACGAAAACCGTGAGCTCGGCTCCTTGAGTACCTTTTCCTCATCTTGAGTTGCGCGAAGCCGTCAACCTCGAGCGATTCCGAGTCGGGGTTTCTGTTTCAATTGAACGAGAATGTTACATCTGCGAATCTTCCACGCTCAGGATTTGCTTGGTTTTCCTCTCTACAATGTCTCGAACAATTACGGATAGCGCTTAGTCTTTCCAGGCAGTACGGTCCAAGAGAGTACTTCACGGGGCGAGAAGTTGTATTGAACCGATCATTTTATAGAGTGTCTTCCTACTCATGCCAGTCTTTATCCAGCTCAGCGTCTTCCTAGAAGAAAGATGTACAGTCCGAAAAGGGGAAGCGCGCTTGAACGCTCCAAGATATCATCCAACCCACACCACAACCGAACCGCACAAAGTGTCCCCTATTCAAATAAGGGGCCCCATCCCAACCCTACAGCACCCCTTCCGGCATCCCTTCCGGGCACTTATCGTCCTTACAAACCGGATGAATCCGATACTCATACACTCCACTCCCCAACACATCCCCCTGCCCCTCCACAACCTCCAACCCCCCATAATCCTTCCACCGATCCATGCACAACGGCGCACAAACCGCCTGCACCACCCTCGGATCCAAACTCTTCCGCTGCAGCACATGCGAATGCTTCAACGTCCGATCCACCCCGCCCAAATGCACATTATCCGCCCGCCACCCATGCTGATTAAAGCAAAGCTGGCTGCCATTGAACACGCCCCCGTCGCGGATATCGGCGCAGTACTTGCCGTGCTGGAAGGCCATGCCGTCGCCGCACCAGGAGCCGTGGCCCTCGGAGGAATCGCACTTGTAGTCGACGCTGTAGGTGAGGTTGTACGCGAGCGAGTGGTACTGGTAGAGGTAGTAGGAGCCGGACATGCCGTAGGGGTAGGCCATGGGGGTGGCTGCCCCGGTGGTGTAGGCGTTGGTGTGGCAGTAGCAGTAGGTTTTGTGGAGGATGTCGGCCGGGGAGGTCCAGGAGGGGCGGTGTTTCCAGCTGAGGGTTGGGAGGGGGTGAAGGAAAAGGAGGAGAAGGGGGAGGAGAGTGGTGGGGAGCATGGTGTGGGGTATTGAAAGAAGGCGAGTGGTTGGATTTCTCGGGGAGGTGAGATGTGTAGGCGCTCTAGAGCGCGAGGTATAGTAGAAACGTGTGTGTGTGATAGATATAGTAGAAATCCCACCCAACACCGTCAAAAAATCGAGATTCTGGACGAGGGAATTTCCAAGCGTTACGAAAAAGAATATTGTGCACACATATATGTATATATATATATATTATCGAAACTCGACTCAACAAAGTTACTTACCTCGAAAAACAAAATAAAACGAACCACGGTTCCACCCTCCCCCATTCTGAGCAAGTTATCCCAACCCCAACCTCACACCCAGTAGTCAGTCTTCCTACCAAAAATCCCACCGCGGTAAAAAAAAATCGCATTCACTTTCTTTTTCACCAGAAACATTTCCCCAATCGGCCTAATTAACGCCTGTACCCACCCCCCCCAAAAATAAAAATTCAAAAATTTCCGAACCAACTGATCCCAAATATATTTTCCCTCCCTCCCTCCCTCCCTCCATTTCCCAATTTTTATTTTATATATATATATATACATCTAACCCCGAGAAGAGCAAGCGAGCGAGAGAAAATAAAAATAAAAATAAAACCCCGCGCAGCAGCCTCTTTCCCGAAAGATTTTTCCAAGTTAGCCAAAATTCTCAATCGTCTCATCAGACAACTCCACCAACTCCATCTTTTTGCGGAAACTTTGTTTTTTATTAGTTCTGTACCCCGGGTCTGTATCTCTTGGTTGGGATGTGGGTGTGGGTGGATTAGGGTAGGTGTGGGGGTCGTGGTCGTATGTAAGGGAGGGAGGGAAGGGGGGGGGGGTTGTGGAGTGGAGTGGTTGTGGCGTTGCTGCTGCTACAGAATATATCGCATAGGGCGAGGGATTTCTTTCTGGGGGCTTAATTTTTTTCCCTCACATCAGTGGGTTTTTTTTTTTTTTTTTTTTTCGAATCTAGATAGTTGTTGGGATGAGGGGATGTGAATTTTTTCTTTCTTTTTTTCGTCTAAGCTTGCTGGTTTAGGCTTTGTTGTTGTGGTGGTGGTTGGTTGGTTGGTTGGTAGTATCTCGTTTCTGTGTGTTTAATGGAGACCCGGGGAGGGGATGGTTTTTGTGAGGATGGGGGGGGGGGGGGGGGGGGGGCACCGGGGCAG
>JAABUW010004373.1_pt1 | contig 19222 bp, 14 predicted proteins | sample 5560081 | NCBI WGS metagenome assembly JAABUW01 (sample SAMN10711882, study PRJNA513363) | rock metagenome | isolation source: Antarctica rocks | place: Antarctica: Victoria Land, Knobhead sud
GAGGCATGATAAAGAGTGTGTAACGAGGTAGAATTAATAGTAGTTCTGTTGAGTAGAAATGTCGGGACTCGACCTAAAATTAGGCCGCTTATGCTCGGTTGACACACTAAAAACTAACTCGAAAGTACTTTCAGTGAATTATTACCTCCGCAACAACTAGCGCGAATCAATCGATACACAAGGCTGCTGCAGGTAAGCACGGTGAGGTATTCCGTACTTCGAGCCAAACCCACCGGTTTTACCCTTGTAACTTCCTTGACTTGTGGTGCGAAATGTTCTGTCTGAACATGGAGTAAAGGTTTGATTGCCTTGTAGTATTTCCGGCATCTTTCTAAACTACGAGGAGCGAATACTCCAGCGTGTCATGCTTCCTATGCTCGATTACTTCTGCTCTTGATTAGTTTCAGGTAAGTTAGGATCAGCGAATATTGAACTTTGGTGATGGACAAGAGAACCCGATGGCGAGAGCTGCACTGGCGATAGCAATTGGTCGCTCCTGTTGTGCTTAAGTCAAGTACTTTATCCTGGCAGCTGTGGAGCACCCTAGAAGTTCTATGAAGGTAAATGCCCATCTCGAAAGTCCAATTGCCACCCATCCCTCGCTGCTAGTCAAGATTTCGTCATGCAATTGCCTTTGCGAAACCACGAATATCTTCTCAAGAGTCATTTTTCAAATCTGAATACCAGAATCACATGTTGTTAATTGGTGCTGTATTACTGGTTCTGTTCTTCGTCCGAGAGCATCGCATATGTAAGGAGGTTCGATCATCCAAATTTCTCAAGTTATGAATGCAATGCTGCTAAGAAGGAGGCATCTAGATTTCCCGCTTCGATAAGTATTCTGTTGTAATGCAGGCGTAGAGGAGGGCCCGTATGGTGTGTGATCGTGTACTAAATAAACCTCTCCGAATCTCAATTTGGGACAGAGATGGATAATATGTTGTTGCGCCCTTCTATAAGCTAATCGGCACGTCGGGTTGATTCGGATATAGAAACGGGCTGCCTTTCAAGCTGTAGGGTCCGCATACGTGATCTAAATCTTCCCGCCGCTGTACTACATGTTACGTGGGGAGGTAGACCAATCCAGTCCTGGAAGGAGATAAAGTCCCTGCATCTAACGGCACTTGTGGGGTTTTTATCTGCCAATATCTCAGTCATGGCTATCTATCACTTTATCGAGATAAGCAAGGTGATGTTGACATGGTTATGGTTATCACAGGTCATCGAAAAGCCTGGAATGACGTTCCAGATCATTCGAGCCTCTACAAGGGTCAATGCGCGCTGCGAAGAGGCAGCATTAGTACTGGCTACACCCCACGGTGCCTTTTATTGTCGACCAGTTTCCTCTCTGGACCTCTTCGACACGTGAATTTTCAGCACATCCACGGTCAACATGTCGCTTGAGAAAAAGGTCTTTAATGATGACGTCCAGGAGGAGACGGTTCTGGAGAATCTGGGCTATCAGCAAGAGTTAAAGCGTTCCTTCGGCCTGTTGGGCATGGTTGGATTTAGCTTCAGCATTGTGACAAGTTGGACGGCATTGGGGGGAGTCCTGATCGTGGGCGTTGAGTCCGGGGGTCCCCCGGTGATGATTTACTCCTGGATTGGCGTCAGCATCTTGACACTTGCAGTGGCGTATTCGATGGCAGAAATGTGTTCTGCTTATCCAGTGGCTGGCGGTCAATATTCGTGGGTTGCGGTGCTTGCGCCTCCAAAGGTCGCACGGGGAATGTCGTGGATCACTGGATGGTTCATGATCACCGGTATGAACTATGTGTTAAAGGCCCTAAGCTTCAGTTAACGGATGTGCATAGGAATTCTTAGCATGGGAGCAACAAATAACCAAATTGGGGCGAACTTCATCCTTGGTCAAGCGAACCTCTCATTTCCTAGTTACACTGTCGAGCGCTGGCACTCGGTGCTACTTGCCTACCTCATCGCTCTCCTTGGCACCGCTGTTAACATCTACGGCCCGCATCTACTAGATAGGATCTCGCGAGGTGTTCTGATCTGGAATATACTGTCTTTCGTGGTTGTGGTTATCGTCATTCTTGCTTCTAACAACCACAAGCAGCCGGCCAGCTTTGTCTTCCATGACTTTCAGAACTTCACAGGATTTAGTACGGGGTTCGCCGCAATTCTGGGGCTGCTACAGAGCTCTTTTGGGATGTGCTGTTATGACGCGCCCGCTCACATGACCGAAGAGCTGAAAAATGCCACTAAAGAAGCACCCCGAGCGATTATTATGTCGGTCTATATTGGCGCCGTAACTGGTTTCGTTTTTCTTATTGCCATCTGCTTCTGTATTGGAGATATCACGAAGACGGCTCAATCTACCACGGGGGTGCCTCTTATCCAGATATTCTATGACTCCACGCAGTCTGTAGTTGGCGCTTGTTTTCTATCTTCGTTGATCGTTGTCATTGTTTTGGTTTGCGCCAATGCATTAATCGCCGAGGGTTCAAGAAGTTTATATGCCTTCGCTCGCGATCATGGTCTACCTTTCTCAAAAGTGTTCGCGAAAGTCGAGCCAAAGCGTCAAGTCCCCGTATACGCCATTCTCCTCGCTTGTGGAGTACAAATGGCACTGAACTCGATCTATTTCGGCACTGTGACGGGATTTAACACCGTGATATCCATAGCTACAGAAGGCTTCTGTGAGACAAATTTCATCCTCCACCCGGATTCACTTACTTATACAATTTGCAGATCTTTCGTACGCCATGCCTCTGCTCGTCCGTATTCTAGCTCGCTTCACCGGCCACGCCAAAGTCCTGCCGGGCCCTTACACGTTGGGGAAATGGGGGGTGGTTCTTAATATCATCGGTTTCATCTTCCTCCTATTTACGTCAATCACCTTCAACTTCCCGACCCTCAATCCAGTAAATAAGGATGATATGAACTATACGAGCGCGGCCATTGGCGTCATTGCGTTTATAAGTGCAGTCACCTGGATCACAACGGGTCGGAAACACTTCACAGGGCCGCAGACAGGGATAGCGAATGTGAATATAGTGGAAGCTCGGCCTATGGAATATGGCGGTGGCAATGAGCAAGGCAGGCCAACACAGCATATGAAGGAAGAAATATAAATCGAAATTTGGATATACTGTTCCTTACTTTTGTATAAGTATCCTCTCTTAAATGTGGACTGGATCTCAGATCTTTACGTGTAAAAATTGATGTCTAGCGGCTGGAGATGGAAGTAGGCGGAAGAATCATAACATACTGGCATTTGCTAACATCAGTGTTGGCTATTCGCTGACATGGCGAAGTGGAAGATTGACAATTTCTGGCTTGGGCGCTGTTCTTGTATTGCGACTCCCCACATGGATAGATTCTCCATGATACTTTGCACATAGCATATACACTTTGCCAGGCTACCTCATGCTGCGAATAGAAACCCACAGACTTTTTCCATGCACCTGTTTTCTCTCCATTTCAACCGTTGGAGAACATCTACTCATTTTCGAGTCCCAATGCTAGTCAGGCAAGACAGGAGTCCGCTTCTCGAATCGCACCGCTTCACCTAATGCTCAACTCTAGTATCCAGCTGTCGTTGTAATAACAGAGGCACTAGACCGCCACACGCATTTCTGTATGATTGGTGATCTGGGTTTTGCAGTCGAATGGAGCAAGAGTATTCGTCCAGTATCTCGATATGAGAAAGCGCTACCCAGTAAGGTCAACGACATCTTTCAAAGTCTTCGCCACCTTAAATATCAATATATTCGATATCTGGCCTTGGTTATATCATGAGATGTACATACGGATAGCCAGAGTCTTAGAGTTGACCGTTATTCGCCGAGTCACGTGCAAGTGTAGACATCCATGCGGCAATCTCGTTGCAATCCGCCCAACACGCAGGGATGTGTCGGCCGGGTATCTCCATCTCCCCACATTCTTGCTCGTGGGCTCTGACGATGAACAGATTATTGAAGCCCCAACAAGAAAATTCTTGATAATACTGAGAAACAGAATTCATAGTTGGCTTCGACTTTGTACAAGCTGGAATACGGTACTATGACTACTTCACCTTTTGCCGAATCTTTCTTCGGTGACCCGAATACATAGCACCGACCAATCTGACACTTTTCGGTGAGCGACGGATACGGAATAGAGTAGCACTCCGTACCCGGTATTTTATCTATGCCAGGATCATCCGCTAGTGTCTTATCGCGACTCAACAGCTTCGGAAGCTGTGTTGAAGCTTTCTAGCTGACCGTCCCCAGAGCATAACACTCGCTACCACATCTACCTTACCTCAATCTTCCTTCGTAACCACATCGAACCCCATTCTCCTATCAGTACTTACTCCTACGAGCAAGTACTACCAGGGAACATATCGTTGCTGAGCCTTATCCGAACGGACGGAATAAGTTCCTCCTCAGCACATTCGCTCCGAAGCTGTCGCCCATATACTGCTCGGAATCGAGCGTAACGATTCTCAAGATGGCTCGCTCGCAGCCAAATGGGACGCCACAAGTTAATGGCACTGCCCATCAAACAAATGGCCCAGTAAAGATTATTAGTTCCTACGCAGCAAAACATAAGCTCCCTGCTCATTTCATAGGCGGTAATCACCTTGCAGCTGCCCCAGCAGGGTCCGTCAAAGATTTTATTGCTAGCAATGATGGTCACACAGTCATTACTTCGGTGAGTTTACGGAAAACAGAAGAAAGTCGAGCTTCATTAACCGACGTTTCGGAATAGGTCCTTATCGCCAATAACGGAATTGCAGCAGTCAAAGAAATTAGATCAGTACGGAAATGGGCCTATGACACATTTCTAGACGAGCGAGCGATCCAGTTTACGGTGATGGCGACACCGGAGGATTTGAAGGCCAACGCCGACTACATCCGAATGGCAGATCAGTATGTCGAGGTATGTGCATCTAATTGCAGCTCCTCGATTTGGCCGTAGCCCTGTAGAACGTGGGCGGTAGCGCTCAAGGCTCGTTGCTGATTCTATGGCTCACAGGTCCCTGGAGGCACGAATAATAACAACTATGCCAACGTCGAGCTGATTGTGGACATTGCTGAGCGGATGAACGTACATGCGGTATGGGCAGGATGGTGCGTACCCTTTGGTGTCAAATATTGCTTGATTGCGGACTGCTAATACCAGTACAGGGGACATGCTTCAGAAAATCCGACATTGCCAGAATCATTGGCAGCGTCACCGAAGAAGATCATCTTCATAGGGCCTCCAGGCTCTGCAATGCGGTCCCTCGGTGACAAAATCTCCTCTACGATAGTCGCGCAACACGCCAAAGTTCCATGTATACCTTGGTCAGGTGAAGGGGTTGATCAAGTACGGCTTGATTCAGAGGGCATTGTAACGGTTGATGACGATGTTTACGATAAGGGCTGTACACATTCTCCGAAAGAAGGTCTAGAAAAGGCCCGCCAGATTGGCTTTCCTGTAATGGTGAAAGCCTCAGAAGGTGGAGGAGGCAAGGGTATTCGAAAAGTCGAAGGCGAAGAAAACTTTGCATCTCTATACAATGCTGCTGCGAGCGAAGTGCCAGGATCCCCTATATTTATAATGAAGCTCGCCGGGAACGCGAGGCACTTGGAGGTCCAACTCTTGGCAGACGAATATGGCAACAATATTTCGCTTTTTGGTAGAGATTGCTCTGTCCAGCGGAGGCATCAGAAGATTATCGAAGAAGCGCCCGTTACGATCGCAAAGCCTGCAACATTTGCGGCGATGGAGAAAGCTGCGGTTCGGCTGGGAAGACTCGTCGGTTACGTCTCGGCTGGGACAGTGGAGTATCTCTACTCTCACGCAGAGGACAAATTCTATTTTCTTGAGTTGAATCCCAGATTACAGGTTGAGCATCCCACAACGGAGATGGTCAGCGGCGTCAACTTGCCTGCAGCCCAACTGCAGATTGCCATGGGAATACCGCTCCATCGCATTAAAGACATTCGTATCCTGTATGGTGCAGACCCATCTTCATCTTCCGAGATTGACTTCAACTTTGACAAGGAAGACAGCATTCAGTCTCAGCGGCGACCAACACCCAAAGGACACACTACAGCATGTCGTATCACTTCCGAAGACCCAGGGGAAGGATTCAAACCTTCGAGTGGAATGATGCACGAATTGAATTTCCGAAGTAGCTCCAACGTTTGGGGATATTTCTCTGTCGGAACGCAAGGAGGCATCCACAGCTTCTCGGACAGCCAGTTCGGCCATATTTTCGCTTATGGCGAAAATCGCTCTGCGTCCCGGAAACACATGGTTGTGGCATTGAAAGAGCTAAGCATTCGTGGCGACTTCCGTACGACGGTTGAATATCTCATCAGGCTGCTTGAGACACCTGCTTTTGAAAACAATACAATCACAACTGGGTGGCTTGATGAATTGATCTCGAATAGGTTGACTGCGGAAAGGCCAGACCCCATGTTAGCCGTGGTATGCGGTGCCGTGACCAAGGCCCACGTCGCCAGCGAAGGTTGCATAAACGAGTACAGAGCAAGTCTGGAAAAGGGTCAGGTACCTTCGAAGGATGTACTTAAGACTGTTTTTCCAGTCGACTTCATCTATGAAGGCGTGAGGTATAAATTTACCGCCACCCGTTCTAGTCTAGACAGCTACCATTTATTTATCAACGGGTCAAAGTGTGCAGTCGGTGTACGAGCGCTCGCTGACGGCGGCCTTTTGCTCTTGCTGAGTGGACGGAGTCACAACGTCTACTGGAAAGAGGAAGTTGGCGCTACTCGCGTCAGCGTTGACAGCAAGACTTGCTTACTGGAACAAGAGAATGATCCGACTCAGCTACGCACCCCCAGCCCAGGGAAACTTGTCAAATTCACAGTTGAGAATGGGGAGCATGTTAAGGCTGGACAAACATTTGCCGAAGTCGAAGTGATGAAGATGTACATGCCTCTGATTACGCAGGAGGAAGGCGTCGTCCAGCTCATCAAGCAGCCTGGAGCTACTCTAGAAGCGGGAGATATCCTGGGTATTCTCGCTTTAGACGACCCTTCAAGGGTAAAGCATGCACAGCCCTTTTCTGGACAGCTTCCTGCTCTTGGTCCACCGCAGGTCGTAGGTAACAAGCCGCCCCAGCGATTCGCATTACGGTACAGCATCTTGCAAAACATCCTCCAAGGTTTTGACAACCAAGTCATCATGGCTTCGACGCTAAACGAACTGATCGAAGTGCTCAGGGACCCTGAATTACCGTATGGCGAATGGAATGCTCAATTCTCTGCTCTACATGCCAGGATGCCCAACAAGCTTGACACAGCATTCACACAAATTGTCGAGAGATCAAGGACTAGGAAGACCGAATTTCCTGCGAAGCAGTTGATCAAGACTCTGTCGAGGTTCCTTGAGGAGAATGTAAGCCCTGCTGATGCTTCTGTGTTAAAATCTACTGTTGCCCCTCTCATCGAGGTGATGGAACGTTACACCGAAGGGTTGAAGGTTCATGAATTCCGAGTTTTCTGTGATCTGATCGACCAATACTATAACGTCGAGAAGCTTTTTTCAGGCCGCAATAATAGAGACGAAGACGTGATACTCAAACTACGAGATGAGAACAAAGACGATGTCTCGAGAGTCGTTCAAACAGTGCTCTCACACACTAGGATTGGAGCCAAGAACAATCTCATCCTTGCAATACTGGAGATGTACAGACCCAATCGACCAAACGCCGGCAACGTGGCCAAGTACTTCAGACCCTCGTTGCGAAAGCTTACGGAACTGGAATCAAGGCAAACTGCCAAGGCTACTCTCAAAGCCCGAGAAATCCTGATACAGTGCGCACTACCATCTCTTGAGGAGCGTGAAGCGCAGATGGAACACATATTGCGGTCATCCGTAGTGGAATCGAGATACGGTGAGACTGGATGGGACCATCGAGAACCGGATCTTGATGTGCTTCGAGAGGTTGTAGATTCCAAATACACAGTCTTTGACGTTCTTCCAAAATTCTTTGGTCATTCGGATCCGTGGGTGTCATTAGCAGCCCTTGAGGTCTACATACGTCGTGCCTACCGAGCATACTCTCTCAAAGGTATTGAGTACCACAATGATTACGAACCGCCCTATATTGTTTCTTGGGACTTCTTACTTCGCAAGGTTGGCCAATCGGAATTTGGTATGCCTGTTACATCTTCCTATCCCTCCACACCCGCCACTCCCACAGCAGAAGGCGACCCTTTTAAACGTATCAGCTCCATCAGCGACATGTCCTACTTGATCCGTAGGGGCGTCGATGAACCTATGCGCAAAGGTGTGATTGTACCAGTGCAATACCTTGATGAAGCCGAAGAGTACCTTATGCGAGCTCTGGAAACATTCCCTCTGGCCGATCCAAAGAAAGATTCCCAGAATGGGACGATGCCTGAGCTTACATCTACTCAGAAGCGTAGGATGCCATCTCCCAAACGTGAACCGCAGGAGGAACTCACTGGTGTTTGTAACGTTGCCATCCGAGACGCCGAGTCTTTTGACGACACCGAGATCCTGGATAGGATCACGGGAATTGTCAATGAGTACAAAGAAGAGCTTCTTGCTCGTAGAGTACGAAGACTTACATTTATCTGTGGGCACAAAGATGGTACCTATCCAGGTTACTTTACCTTCCGAGGGCCAACATATCAGGAGGACGACAGTATTCGTCACATCGAGCCTGCTCTTGCTTTCCAGCTTGAACTTGGCAGATTATCAAAATTCCGTATCAAGCCCGTCTTTACGGAAAATAGGAACATCCATATCTACGAAGCATTTGGCAAAGGTTCGGATAGCGACAAGGCGATCGACAAGAGATACTTTACTCGTGCAGTTGTGCGGCCTGGTCGCTTACGCGATGAAATTCCTACTGTCGAGTACCTAACTTCAGAAGCTGATAGACTCATGAATGACATCCTGGATGCTATGGAGATTATAGGCAACAACAACTCGGACTTGAATCATATTTTCATCAATTTCTCTCCTGTCTTTCCACTACAGCCCCAAGAGGTCGAAGAGGCCCTTGCAGGCTTCCTGGACCGTTTCGGGCGACGAGCGTGGAGGTTGCGGGTAACGGGCGCAGAGATTCGTATTATATGTACAGAGCCTGGCACAGGCTTACCCTACCCTTTGCGTGTTGTCATTACCAATACTTCAGGTTTCGTCATTCAAGTCGAAATGTACGCGGAAAAGAAGTCTGAGAAGGGCGGCGAATGGCTGTTCCATAGTATTGGCGGCACCACAAGGATCGGAGCCATGCACTTGAGACCTGTGTCAACGCCCTACCCGACCAAGGAATGGTTACAACCAAAGAGATACAAAGCACATCTAATGGGTACTCAGTTTGTCTATGATTTTCCTGAATTATTCCGGCAAGCCTTCCAAAATGCATGGACGAAAGCTGTTGCGAAACACTCATCTCTGGCATCCAAGCAACCGCCAACTGGCGAATGCATGGACTACAGTGAGTTGGTGCTTGACGAACATGATGAATTGGCGGAAGTCTCTCGTGAGCCTGGGACTAACACACATGGTATGGTTGGGTGGATTGTCACAGCTAAGACTCCTGAGTATCCGAAAGGAAGGAGGTTTATCATTGTCGCAAACGATATCACCTTCAAGATTGGCTCCTTCGGCCCTACTGAAGATAAGTTCTTCTTCAAATGCACAGAACTCGCCCGTAGGTTAGGTATTCCCAGGATATACCTATCAGCAAACTCAGGTGCTCGCATTGGTATGGCTGAAGATATTATACCCCACTTCTCTGCTGCTTGGAACGACCCTACGAAGCCGGAAGCCGGTTTCAAATATCTGTATCTCACAAAAGAGAAGAAGGAGAGGTTCGAAGGTGGGAAAGCAAAAGACGTCATGACCGAGCAAATCGTGGATGATGGCGAGGAGAGGCACAAGATAGTCAGCATCATTGGTGCCGAGGACGGATTGGGTGTCGAATGTCTCAAGGGATCCGGTCTTATTGCTGGCGCCACTTCGAAAGCGTACGAGGATATCTTTACGATCACTTTGGTTACTTGTCGATCAGTTGGTAAGTACCGCAATACATAACGTGCGATCATTTAACTTATGTGGCATAGGTATTGGTGCATATCTCGTCCGTCTTGGTCAGAGAGCCATACAAATCGAAGGTCAACCAATCATTCTGACTGGTGCTGCTGCTATTAACAAACTCTTGGGACGTGAGGTATACACGTCAAATCTCCAGCTTGGGGGAACGCAGATTATGTACAGAAACGGTGTATCGCACATGACAGCCAGCGACGATTTCGAAGGAGTGTCCAAGATTGTCGACTGGATGTCATTTGTCCCAGACAAGAAGAACAGCCCAATACCGATTGGTGTAAGCACGGATACATGGGACCGCACCATTACCTACTACCCTCCACCAAAACAAGCTTACGACGTCCGATGGCTCGTTGCAGGCAAGGAGGATGAGGAGGGTTTCCTTTCTGGTTTGTTCGATAAAGACTCCTTCCAAGAATCACTCGGTGGATGGGCCAGGACTGTTGTGGTTGGGCGTGCTCGTTTGGGAGGAATTCCCATCGGTGTCATTGCTGTTGAAACACGCTCGGTCGAGAATGTAACACCAGCAGATCCTGCCAATCCGGACTCAATAGAGACAATCACCAACGAGGCTGGTGGAGTTTGGTACCCTAATTCTGCTTTCAAAACAGCTCAGGCTATCAATGATTTCAACAATGGAGAGCAGCTACCGTTGATGATTCTGGCCAACTGGCGAGGGTTTTCAGGAGGCCAGCGCGATATGTACAACGAAGTGCTCAAGTACGGATCGTACATTGTCGACGCCCTTGTGAAATATGAGCAGCCTGTGTTTGTGTACATTCCACCATTCGGCGAGCTTCGTGGTGGATCATGGGTAATTCTTATAGCGCTATTTGAAAACAATGTTGCTAACAATTTCTAGGTCGTTGTGGACCCTACAATCAATCCAGATCGCATGGAGATGTACGCCGATGAAGATGCTCGTGGTGGCGTTCTTGAACCAGAGGGCATAGTGAATATCAAGTACCGTCGTGACAAGCAGCTCGAGACAATGGCTCGCCTCGACCCCACTTACGCCGAGCTGAAGCGCCAGATAGCCGACAAGTCTTTGCCACAAGACAAGCAAAGCGACATAAAGGTGAAGATGACTGAGCGAGAACAACTCTTATTGCCTGTCTACTTGCAGATCGCGCTTCAATTCGCCGACCTCCATGACCGTGCAGGTAGGATGAAAGCAAAGAATACCATCCGCCAACCACTTCAGTGGAAGAACGCCCGTCGTTTCTTCTACTGGCGCCTTCGCCGCCGTCTCAACGAGGAGTCCATCCTGAAGAAAATGGCTGCGACTTCCGTGAAGGGTCCGATATCTCGAGCAACCAGCTTGGGAAACCTGAGTGCGTGGACAGGTCTCGACAATTTCGACAACAATGATCGCGCTGTGGCAATGTGGTATGAAGAGAACAAAAAGGTCGTACATACCAAGGTAGAAGCTTTGAGGTCAGAAGGGGTCGCTTTTGATATTGCAGCCCTCTTGAGGAGCAACAAAGAGGGAGGGCTCAAGGGGATCAAGCAAGTTTTGGAGATGTTACCTGTGGAAGAGAGAGAAGAGACTTTGAGGTATTTGACAGGAGCGTGAAGGGGTGTAATATTATTAAGAGGGAACGCAGTGGGTACTCGTTTTGTGCATAACAGCGTATGCACAGAAGCCTGTACATCCTGATTTTTCCTCATTCCATATCTCAATAGAAGGCATAGCCATTGTGCAAACGAAGATTTCAGGAGTTTTTACTTGGGAGAAAGCGCCAATATTAATCAAGCTATGGGCCCTGTTGATTATTGTCGTGGCCCCATAATCCACTCCTTTTCGTGTTTGTGCTCAGCTACTCGATAGGTAGGCGATCCTAGACTGTGACCTGACTTTGCCCATGACCACCCTTCAACCACGAAATTTGTGCGTGTGACAATACCTTGTCACACCTACCAACTCTCTTCTCTCATCTTTAAATCCTATTCCTATAATGACATGAACATGATCATACGCTCGTAACAGATATTCTGCCCCAAACCCGCTACATATACCTCGTCCAAGACGCCGAGAGCTGCAGAAACCTGCATCACGAACACTTATCTCCCTCCTCAACCCTCTTCAACCCTCATTTACTCAAACAAACTCGAGCCCTACAAACATCAACCAACATGCATACCATCCTCCTCTTCCTCTTCCGCATGCTAATTTTCTATACCGGCCTTACCTCCGCCCTCTTCTCCCTCTCAAACCTCGGCTACCAACCCGCATCCTTCTACGCCCGCTGCTTAACCTCCTACGCCGCCCTCCTCCTATGTGCCTCCTACGGCGTCGTCGTCTCTATCCTCCTGCGTCTCGTTGGCCGCCATCGTTTAGCTCAGTATCTTGTTGCTCGGGCTTTTAAATATGCCATGCTTGTTGCTACCGGCGTACGCTTTGAGATTGTGGAGGGCGAGCAATACCTGAGCACAAGACCATGTGTTATCATTGGCAACCATCAATCTGAGCTTGACGTGCTCGTCCTCGGCACAGTATTCCCACCTTATTGTTCCGTGACTGCAAAATCAAGCCTCAAAAAAATCCCCTTCCTTGGCTGGTACATGGCCCTCTCCGGCACCGTCTTTATTGACCGCGGAGACAAGGTGGGAGCGATCAAGGCCTTTGAAGGCGCCGCGGAAGAAATGAACAGACATAGACAATGTGTGTTCATCTTCCCAGAAGGCACGAGGAGTTATGCCAGGGGACCCGAGTTGGGAGCATTCAAGAAGGGGGCGTTTCATTTGGCGGTCAAGGCGGGTGTGGATATCGTACCAGTAGTATGTGGGAATTATTCTGGGGTATTGGATATAGGGCAAAGGAGGTTTAGGGGCGGCAGGATACCCTTGAAAAGTACGTATCAAACCTGGTCTATAGGAGCTATGTAGTATATTGATCCGATACGTGTGCTAATGAACCCCACAGTCCTCCCTCCAATCCCCACCAAGTGCCTCATCTCCGCCGACGTCGAGGAACTCACACGCACAACACGAGATAAAATGCTGGCGGAACTAATCAGCTTGACGGAAAGTCCTCTAGGACAAAAAGCCGCAAAGCCCCTTGCATCCAGCGAGGAAGAACTTTCGGTAAGGAGGGCGACTGGGGTGCACGTACAGCAGTGAGTGGTAACATAGGATGGGAGGTGGGGACAGGTGGCGACGATGGGTGTGGAGAGACACTTGAAGAGCGGTACGAAAAAGACCCGCAGCCTTGGAGGTTTTGGAGAGGAGACTGAAGATTGCTAGAGCTCGTGTAAAAACCCCTGTACACGACGATTGGGTATAGCGATCATGCTCGCACGGTTTGGATGGAACAACATGGAGAGAAGAAAAGTCACAAGATGAGAATGATACCCACGCTGAGTTCATGCGGAGGAGGATGGTGAGGTATAGAAAAGTATATAGGTGTGTCCATAGACCATGAATGGGAGCTAGACATTGCATAGCCAAGTTTCTAGAATTGCTGAAGGTCGTAGGGACGAATGGGCAAAATCCCTTTTTCCCCATCCTCATATCTCATCCTCGTCTTACTCATTCCATGCATCGTCCGCGAAACACAATAGCTGTGGCGAAAACAAAACAGCGTGGTAGAAGTAGTGCAGAAAGTAGTGGCAAGGGGTTAAGGATGGGGACGGGTCGCTACGAGTGGGAAGGTGGAGGGGTGAGTGAAAGAGATGGGGGGAGTGGGAGTGGGGAGACTGGGCCCGCAGGATGCTGATATGGGTGAATACTAAACATGACAATTAGGCATATTCGACACAAGCCTCGGAGCAGGAGATGGGATGTGGTAGGACCGTTACCGAGTCCTTGGACTGGCGACAAAGGATCGAAAGGACTTTGAAGAAATGAATTGGCAGCGTAAACGGAACAGGATAATGCCAATCAATACTTTTGAGATGAGCAGCAATTCATGAAGCCTGGTTACCATGCAGCACTAATATCTTCATGGGGGGGTAACACACTCGTAAAGCGAGGTGTATTGTGTTCTTCGAAAGATACATCGTCGTGTTTTGCTGATGGTAAGGTACTGTTACCTTATCCTCAGCCCCCACTAAGCTCGTTAAGCGAGGGACGAGCTTAGTGGGGGCTATGGATATGTATAATAATAATGTACCGTACATAAAGTACTCTCTATGAGGATCTGCTTTCAGGGTAAAACTGAGGTTTAGGCAATTTCACCCGATCGCGCTAGCTATTTAAGTGGCATCGGCTTGATCTTGACGTCCAGCTTTACCGAGCCTCCTAGAGCTAGCTACTTGAGGCTGACTTCGTTTTGCTTCTTCTCATAAAAATCTTCATAAGGACAACCCCAGGTGCACATCACTTTATTCCGGTAAAAAGGCCTGGTAGGACGACACCTCTGAAATGGGGTGGTGCTACGTACGGCGTACGGTAGCATCCGTCTAGTAGCTCAATGCTTTAGTGCTTACGGTGGCACTACTATGTATGCACAGTTCCGCATGTGTAGTTGGAGCTGAATGATAAGGTATTAAAAGAATCTGCCTGTCCCCAACGCGTCCGGTGGCGTTGGTCAATCCCTTTGGCGCAGCCTATCAAAAATGCTTATGATTCTTGTTTACCGCATTGCACATACGTTGGAATTCTAAGGTACTGCCTCTCACAACAGGTGTCGAAAGGCGGGAAATAATCTCTCTTCCTTCGTTCTCTCTTCTCTTTCCGCAATCTTGACACCTTCAATTCAAGGCTGCATTCGGACAAAAATCATATGAAAATGTTCTTCATCGCAAGCCTACTTTGTCTTGCTGTTTCATCCCAATTGGGATATTCGCAAACGGTCACGAGCGAGATTGCACCATCTGCGACAAGCTCAGCAAATTCGTCTTCCACCAGCACAATCCAGGTGCATACGGTGTCTGTAGGAAAGGTAAAGGGGATATTCTCTTCCTACATTTTGGCAGCGCATCAGCATGATTAGTACTGAAATACAATGGCATCAGGCAGTCAACCAATTTGATCCGAGCACTATCGAAGCTGCTGTCGGCGACATCATTCGTAAGAATGGTCCCACATGGACTTATTTGATTAAGTAGTACCTAACCTCGAAAAGAATTCCAATTCTTCCCACCGAATCACTCGGTTGCTCGCGCCGAGTATCAAATACCATGCCTCCCATACGAAGACACTGGAGCGAATAAGGTCGGCTTCTGGTCCGGCTTCTTTCCGGTAAACACAATTCTCAGCAATGTAAGTGTGAGCGTCTAGTATTGAGCGATATAAATTTACTCATTCCGAATCCGTAGCCACCAGCGTGGAACCTGACGGTCAATGATACAAGTCCGGTGTTTTTCTATTGCGCGGCTCCGGGGTCATGTCAAAATTTCGGCATGGTTGGGGTCATAAATCCCGTGAGCAGTGACTACTGTGGGTTACAGGTTCATCACTAACATACCTAGAACGCCACTTTCACCTTTGCCACGCAAGCCCAGAAGGCCAAGCAAGCCCCGTATATGGTTGCTCCAGGGGAAAGTCTCCCATCGGCGGAAGTGTCAAGCTCGATGCCCTCAAGTACACTCTCGCCTAGCTCAACAGCCCCTACCGCAGCCACAACATCTCAAAGTGCGGTACCCGATCATGGGAGCAAGCTTTCATCGGGTGCCATTGCAGGTATCGTGATTGGCGCTGTCGTCATTCTAGGGCTGATTGGCACTCTTCTCTACTTTTTCGGCCGTCACAGGACCATGATCCAGTTTCTAAAGCGCGACCATCACCAACAGCCTCCCGGATCAGATATGATGGCAGCTCACCACAGCCCTTTCTCACCACAAACTTCATCCATGCCATACAGTCCCGGCGACGCGAGATTCGGAGATTTCGGTGGACAAGCTGCTCCACCGTACCCGAAAAACCCCGAACAATCTGAGGTGGCTGAATTATCCTCCCCGCCATTGGAGAGCTACAGGCCTGCAAGCCCGTACAGCGATATTACTGCCTATGATGGTTCTCATCGGTACAATTCTCCGCCCCCGCCAAACAATCTTATGGATAGCCTGGACACAAAAACGTAAGTCTCATAATGTACTCATGAGCGACTCTACTCTGTCTTCTACTGACATACATTCAAGCCCACAGCCAGTAGCTGAGCTGCAGAGCCAGTACCACCTGGCGAAGTAGACAGCTTGTTATGATTCCGGATATTTTGCAGGCGTTACGGTGAAGGAAATTGGCCACGGATTGTTTAAGCACTTTTGCAAGGATTTTCTGGATGCAATTTTCTCGTCGCCTTATCGGAGCCCGTTGTAACTTCTAATCTGGTCTATACGAAATTCCATTTACGACTACATCCTTGAAAGAATGCTGTTGGAAAAGCACAGACCTTGACATGCATGAAATACCCGAGGGGGTTAATTGCCAGAGTGGCGGAAAGGAAATGCAGGAAGCCGACAGCAAACATTCGGAAAGCTTCCGGTACTGCACTCATCCACCTACGGATTCTGAAAGTGGCTCTTCTGTCCCAAGCACAAGTTGCACAACGTTTGGTATCTGACTTGAGACAAGTCGACTCTGAAAACGAAGCAATCACGAGATATGTTACTCATAAGCGTAGCCTTCGAGCGAGGTGTACTACCTCAGTCATCGCTTAACGTACTTTAAGAACACTAATGTAGGAACACGAACTTCAGCCTCAGCGAATTGCAAAACCAACAAGTGCCTCCAATGCGAGCATAAACCCAAACAGACCGGCTGCGCTACCTCCTGTCTCTCCTGAACTGCCATCTCAATCTACCTCGACATTGCTTTTGTTGCTGCAGGATTGATCATGGACCTGGAGAAGTGGAGATACCGTCTTAGGGGAAGTATCGTGTGGCGACTTGGCATGACTGCCTAAAGTCGTTCGAAACGTTTCACCATCAGACAGACAACCCCACCCCAAGCAGGAGCCGGTCGCAAAGTCAACTTGACATTACTATGATGGAAGCCCCTTGACCAGCCCTGTATAGCCATATTCAGACTTTTGATGGAGTCAATGAAAGGAATAGTAGAATATGCCTGTGCGCAAAACAAAAACATCCTCGAGTTTTACTCTACAGGTAAAATCGACCAACCTGTTGTTGCTGGTTCACCATACCAACGAAAAGGTTCTGGATATCCTCAACCCGACCATTCTGTTCATATGATAGATGACCGCCAACAAACCCATGATTAGTGCTTCATACAGGGCGACAGAACTGACTTTGTTCACTGAAGGACTGAAACACCCACCCCCAGGCTTCATCAAAGGTCAAAGCTTCAAGTCCCTCCGAGAATAGCAGAATGGCATTCTCGGCCAGGTCCACACATCAACTCCGTATATTTAACCTAGGCTAAGACACGATCGTACAAAAGCCTCGGATCGATCCCCAGAGCTGTATGTTCCAAGTAGCAGCCATGACGTTCCTACCCTACAGATCCTGTCTTTACTGCCTAATCTTCAAAGGCCATGATTAACCTACCATAGCACAAGTATACATATTCCATAAGTCCACCTTCATAATCCGAAAAAATAAAATCCATCCACCGTCTCAACACATCCCTTCCCCATCATTTACATAGCCTCTCCCGGTCTCCCCCCACCTACCTTAACCACCAGCAAGTCCTCTCTAATAATCACACCTCAACCCCCTACCTAGCACTCTCCCCCCCTCCCCCCTCCCTCCCACTCATCCTCCCTCCTGTTACACACAACGAGATAACCAAACCCGCCCATCATTCCGATTAGCGGGGAACGCGAGTTTTTGATCTCTTTAATGGGGGGGGGGATGTGGGTGTGGGGGGCCAGGAGTTTGAAAAGTTGAGGAATTTGCGTGGGGATACCGGGGACTGTGGCGGTGGATGAATGGGCGGGCGTGTGTGTGTGGGGGGGTGGCGACGGTAGCATTTGAAAAGGTGGAGTTGAGGAAGAGGGGGTGGAGAGGATTTTGGTGTTTTGGAAGAAGGCGGGGGGGAGGTTGGTTGATGGATGCGTGCATAGCAAACTTCCATCCTCTTCGGATCTGAAAAGCTTTTCAGTTGGGGGGCTGTGAGTTATTGGGAGGAGCCCAATCTGGACTTTCATCACGTGATGATTCAGGTACTCGTAAGGCTTAGTGCGATTCTGGCGCACATCTTTCCGATCGCGAAACCCGCTCGGTTTTCCTGTGATCAAGCAACCCACGGCGCGAAACACGCGCGAAGTATGATCTCGGAACAGTTGTGATTAAAGCTTTGATTATGATGGGCTCACATCTCCTAAATCCATAAAACCTCTGGTTCCAGCCATCACGGTACGCCTCTCCCGATGCCGCCCGCACCCAAATGCGCGAGGGACCCCTCGATGCTCAACCACCAAATCTCCTTCCTTCACTCCTCCCCTTCCCTCTTCCTCCTCCTCACCGCTTTCTTCTTTTTGCCTGCCTCCCCACCACCACCCTCCTCGCTATCGGCCGCCTCCTCTTTCACTTTCGGCGCCGGCGCATCCGGCACCTTGCTGATAATCTCCGCCAAAAAATCCAGCTGTTCGTCTTTCTGCACGGCGGCTTTTAGGTGCGCGGCCGTGACGCGTTTCGAGGATTTGGCTTTGGCTTCGTTGGCGGCTTTGGTAACGACGGAGATCATGAAGAGTTCGAGGGCTTTGGCTGTTGTGGCGAGGGGGGGGGGGTTCTGTTAGCTTGCTGATCTCTGACATGGGCAGCAAAAGGGCAATTTATTTCGAGTCTTTGGGAAGTGGCAACTTACAAACTGCGGTTGGCGTCACTTGTGCGACTTTGCCCACGTCTTCGTCGGCTTGCATGATACGCTTGATCCTCGCGACGGGGAATTTCGTCTTTACTTCGATTCCTTCTTCCACTCCCGGCGCCAGTTTTCCTCCAGCGCCATAATCTTCCTGTTCGAGCTTCGCTTTCTTTGATCTCCTTCCTTTGCCCGTTGATGGGCCAGTTCCAGGCGCCCAATTCCCGTCATTGTGTTCACTTTTTGTTTGTCCGTTTTTGGCGGGCATTGCGCTCGGTGACTCGTGGTAAGAGGGTTGTTGTGGTATTTGATTGTCGAATTGCGGATATTCGTAGGGGCTTGGTTGTTGTTGCAGGAGGTATTGTTGTTGTTGGTAAGGTGACTGTTGGTGGTGCGGGTAGTATGAGGGGGGTGTTTGTTGTTCTGGGACCGCGTATGAGGAATGGTATGCTGATAGGTCTGGTGATTG
>JAABUW010004374.1_pt1 | contig 19221 bp, 21 predicted proteins | sample 5560081 | NCBI WGS metagenome assembly JAABUW01 (sample SAMN10711882, study PRJNA513363) | rock metagenome | isolation source: Antarctica rocks | place: Antarctica: Victoria Land, Knobhead sud
GTTTTCGATTTTGGATGAGGATGTGGAGGAGTGGCCGTTGCGGCCGCTGCCTGCGAGGGTTGCGATTGGGAGGGAGGATGAGTGTTGTGAAGGAACGGTGCTGGAACGTATACGATAATACTACGGATGGATACACGACTAATGTTTCATGGTGATGGTCATTACGTATATACATATATAGAACATTCGGACTTGAACTACGAGTAGACTTTCAGAAATCAGCTTGAGGTACCTCTGCCCACGAGCCCACCCTTTTGCCTACACTAGCCGTTCGCAGCTTCAAATTATACCCGCGTCGACATCGACTGCTTCTCCCTCGCGAGGCAATGATATTTCCTCATTCTATGTAGGTCGAGCCCGGCCAAATATCACCTTTCTAGCTAACCCAAATTGGTCTAGTGATCTCAGCTAGTGCTGGCATATCCAGACATCACCTTCGTGCTCAACGTTCAAGCCGCACGTCAATTAATATGCTTTATCTAACTTATAAATATAGAATAAGTAGCCCAGATCATCACCTTCTGCTTCCATGCACAATGCAAGTTCGCAGTCAAAGCCGGCGGGCACATGCTGGTCACAGGATCAAATGCGATCACCGATGGAGTAATTATAGATTTGAGAAAGCTGAACCAGACTACATTCAATGCAAAGACAGAAACGGCTTCGGTGGGAGCAGGTGCCAAATGGGGCGAAGTGTACAAGGCGTTGGAAGCCCATGGGTACGCCATCCCAGGGGCTGAGGCTTCCGAGGTGGGCGTGGCAGGTGTCACTCGGTGGTGGAATATCATTCTTCGCTGCTCGTTATGGCTTTGTATGCGATAATGTTAGGAACTTTGAGGTTGTCCTGGGCAACGGCACCCTTACCAGCGCCAATACAACGCACAACCTGATTTGTTCAAAGGCCTCAAAGGCGGAGCTGGAAATCTTGGCCTCGTTACCCAGTTTGATCTCGCCGTTTTCCGTAGCGGTGACCTGTGGGGCGGCAGGGTGACCTACGATTACTCTGCTGTCCAGAAGACATTCCAGCCAATGATCGATTGGGTCGAACAAGCCAACGTCGACCCCTTTTCATCATTGATCCAATTCTGGGGCCATAACGCAACCATCAACCAAACCTTCACTGCCAACGCATACCAGTATACCGGCAACGCATCCGAGAAACCCTACTACGATGCCTCCGATCCCTCGACCAACCCAAACGACTTTCCTGCACCCTTTGTCACCTTCACCTTTGATAAGATCGGTACGCCTCCCTCAGGTGGAGCAGACCTCCGTGTCGATTCCCAGAACAACATCACATCCGCCCTTGACACTCCCGATGCCCTGCGCAACATCTACGCCGGGCTGAGCTTCAAAGCCACCACACCCGTGCTGACTCAAGTCAACAATATCATCCAAAGCGTGTACCAAACCAGCTACAACAAGCCACCTTATGACTTCCTCCTCGCAGAATATCAACCCATTCCATACCGCGCTACCGTACAGAGTATCAGAAACGGCCGTAAAGTCTTTGGTCTTGACAAGTACGAGAACGACAACATCATCCAAGTCATGCTCGTCGCGCTCTTGACGGACGCAACGCAAGACACGGCGGTACGCGAGCTGATAGACGCGACAATGAGTAATGTCATCGCGTACACACAGAGTGCTGGGGCATACAGGCAATGGGAATACGTAAACTATGCGTACGAGAGCGAGGATCCGATTGGGAATTATGGCGCGGACAATGTTCAATTTCTGAAGAATGTCAGTCTCAAGTATGATCCCGGACAGACGTTTCAGACACTCGTGCCTGGCGGGTGGAAGTTGGGCGATGCTAGGAAGCGGGTGAAGCAGTCCAATATCAATCAGTTTGGAAAGTACAGATCGTCAGGCACTGGGGCTTGAGACGCTGGATTGGGAATAGGAAGGAATGTGATGTTCGCAATTGTGCAGACCATGTTATGATTATGGTGATGCAAGACGCACGGAGATATGGTTAGACGATGGAATAGGGTAGAGAGGGACCGGAAAACGCAGACTGGCGGAGTAACTTCTCAAGTGGCTTTGCCGTCACGCCTGGAGGGTCGAGAAATAGGCCTGGTCGCGCGACTGGGATTGTGGAGGCCACCGCTGATCGAAACCGGAGGAGGAGCGAGGCGTATCGACGACAACGAAGGGAACGTAGCGCAGGCAGGTAGGATGCAGGTACTAGTAGGTACGAATACCGTATGTATTCATTCCATTACTACCAATCCCCACCATCAAACCCAAAGAGTCCAAGATCAGACCCCCACACATAGTCGAAACTACCTCCATTACCTCCATCGTAACGAAACCACTCTTTTCCTTTCTGGATGAATTATGCTAATCCTTCCAATTCAAAGAGCCACTTCAACCTATCTTACTAAATAGCGCTATTACTATATAACTACCAACTATCATATCACACACGAACCCTTCTCGCTCCTCGCCGAGCTCTATCATATATCAGTAGTACTAGCGTATCCTATTCTAAACAGAGAAAATATCACCACGTGGAGGATTCAAGACTGAGTTCTTAATACATACGATGCTGTGAGAGTATTTCTAGTTGTGATCTCTTAGGGCGATAGTAGACGCGATGATTTAGTAATGGTATATAGGTTTGATAGATTCGCTGACTAGTAATATCATACGTTACGGTGGAGGGGAGGGATCTAGTAGCTTAATATCGTTGATAACGAGTGATAAGAAAAGTAGTACTATCTCCAATCATATGTACCTTAGAATAAAAGAAAAAACGCCATCCAATCCTCCAACAGACCACGCTCAACAATACACCCATCATCCTTTCTACAATCACAAACATACTCCCAGTCCACTACCATTCAACAACCATCTACCACATCTACAAATCCACATAAAATTCAGCGCACAGCTCCACTACAACAAGACATCCAAAGTGCACTCAAATTTTTTCATTTACAATACCAATCATCAATAACACTACTGATCTCGAGGGTTCCATGCTAAACGCCTAGACACCGTGCTAAAACAATATATATCCTCGCTAATCAGAATCACAAAAGATAAACCACGCTCAATTAACCACTCGCCTTCTTCCGATATTCGCTCAATGATGAGACACAAGCTGGATGAGTTCAAGTTATGAGAAACCATATCACGAACCCATCTGGCGATATCGCTCGCCATAAAGCATTGAAAGACGCATGCTAAGCCAAAAACCGCGAAAGCTCCAAAGAGCCTCAAGAGCTGAGAGCTGAGGGTTCAGAAGACATCATCATCCCACTCAAAATCCTCCTTTCCCGAACCACGCAAAGCCTTGCCCTTCATCGCTGTAATTCTCTTGGTAGGGTCTCCGTTCAATTTCTGTGGCGACAGTGATTGAAGGGGGCCGATTTGATCGTTAGGGGAATCGCTTGAACCCGCTGCTTCTACTTGCGTAGCAGTCTCATCGGATAGAATCGTTGGTTTCTTCGCGGAGGCTAGGCTGGGTGGTGTAGGGGAGATGCCACGTTTAGTCTTTGGGGGTAGCTTTGAGTTCGGAGGGTCTACTGCGGTGGACGATTCGACTCCCTCCATTGGCATGGCACTGCCATTCAATGCGATGTTCGCTTTCTTCGCGGAGGCTAGGCTAGGCGGCGGAGGGGATATGCCTTGTTTGGACTTTTTCGATCGAGTGCGTAGGGGCGAGGCAGCAGTAGGGCGGCCGAGAAATGGGGGAGGCGATTGATCTGTGTGTACAACAGAAGTGTGGTCGGTCATCTTGCTGGCCGCTGGCGTTGGTTGTGTGTCATTACTAGGAGAGAATGATTTGGTAGTCGTTGGGATTGGTGGCACGTTCTCAGCGTATGTCGATGGCGAGTTGTGTGGGGTCTTTGAGGGAACTCTTGGTAGGCGCTTATGCACACCTGTTGGTGTCTGAGCTTTGATGCCGCGCGATGTACGAGGCCTGGCTATATCTGGACTGCCTTTCCCGGATTCCAGGGCGCGAGCGCCATCAGTCTTGGTCATCGGGGTGAAGACGTTCGACTGCTGATTTGATTGTGCACTGCTGCGCCTTGGCGGTAGGCTTTCGAGTATCTCGCCTAGTTGCTCGCCTTTCGTCGTCGAAACAGCTGGTGCTGGGGTGTCTTTGAGAGGTGTCATATTTCGTTCAGAAGGGAGCGACGGTAGAGCACCCGGCTTGAAATTCTTTCGACCCACATGACAAGGCAGATCAGGGACGGGGGGCGCGTTCGAAACGGACAACTCCAGTTCTCGACGAGCTGTCTCGAGCTTATATTCTAGGTCACTGACCTTCTTGCCGAGCTTGTACTGCTTGGCGATGTCTCGCTTCGATGGCTCGCTGCGTAGTCCAGAACCTGCTGGAGGCCTCAGCACGGTGTCCTCCGAAGCATGATCGATTTTGATGAAGGGGACTGGGGGTGTCTCTGACGTTTTCTTGACGGGCGATAGGTGGATTTGCGAAGCGACCTTCTTCAGTCCTTGTAAGGAAGGCTTCCGAAGATGGTGAGACGATTTGCGTGAAGAGCTTGAATTCGACAATGCACTGGCAGCGCGGCCTTTGGACGGCGGCGGAGGGACCAAGAGAGCATCGGTGAGACCAATGAGCTGGTCGTTGGGCGTCCACTCTGAAGATGTTTCACCGCCCATATCAATGCCAGAGTCCCGAAAAGGGGCGTTCTGCTTTTTCGTGTCCTGGACGTTGGTTGCTGGCAACTCTTGAACCCCACGATATGCCTGCGTTCCCTTGTAGCCGCTCTTTTTCAAATCAGCGTAAGCTTCGGCAGCTTTGGCTTGACGTTCCTGTAGTATGTTCTTCTCCGGGCTTGTGGATGTGTCCTTCTCCTTCTCCTTGAACATACCCTGCCACGCCGTAAGCGGCTTGAAAGCGTTCGCGATTGCCTTTCCGAAGCGAAACATGCCCGATTGCTTGTGTGATTCGATCCCAGCATCAAAGGTTACGTCTATGTCCATGTCCATCTCGCCTTGACCCTTCCCGTGCATGTTGGCATACTCTTCCATAGCCTGTTCATCCCTGGTGTACAGACTTGGAGGTCTCTGGCTGACCTTGTCATTCATGCTCCCTTCCAAGAATTTGCCAGGGCGTATGCTGGTAGCACTAGACCGTTTGTCGTTACGCTCGTCTTGCTTTTGGGTGTCTGCTGTGTTGTCGGTGTTCTTGAGAGGCCATTCCGCTGCCCTGCTCCTCTTCGAAGCATGTAGCTCTTTGCCATCATTCACTTCCCGTAGAGCGTCATCGTTGCTAATTGGCTCGAAAAGAGACGTGGGATCGTGATGAGGACGCTTTCGTGGATTCGTCCAGGTCTTCGACGTTGTGGTGGGCGCAGCATTGGGTGCACTGGCACTGGTTTGCATTTGCTGCACTGGTCCATCGAGCTGCATGAACGATGATTAGTATCGCATGCACGGGTTCTTGCAGCGGGAGACGCATGCAAAGGAGAGCATCATTGGAGGCTTTGACCCACCGGCTCACGGGGACTCGCTCCCTTCATAGTGGCTGAGGAATAATTATGTATGAACGAGGATATGTGCAAGAAAGAACAAACAAAGGAAAAGAGGTTAAGCAACGACTAAAGAGTGTGAATGGTGAATTGTAGAACTGGATGACGAGTCCAAACTCCGGACTGTCGATCTAAACAAACGCGCCTCGCCTGTCAGAAGTCTTGGCAACGGCATCATGGCTTGGCGCCAAGGTCCCACCTTTGTTGCAAACCTCGCTTGCAAACCTTTTTCTCATCACCTATCTTTAACCCTATTCAGTCCATCAATGGCCGGACCTTGATAGCTCGATCGATCGCTGGGCTACTTAGAGTAATTAAAGATTAGTCGTGGCTTCAGATCAACGGAGATTGAGGCTCTTCATGGTCGAGCATGTTGTACAATATTGGCTATTTTGCATCTATGATAGTGTACTAATCACTACAATGGATGCATTCTTTGGGATTGCGTTATGCGTCACGATTTGTTTGCTTATCACAGGCACCGTCCAAGTAGGCTGTCCAGATTCGCCGTGGGATACCATTGATTACTGATTACTCAATAAAAACCTCACCCCTACTATGAGAGCCGTCTGAAGCGATCACCATCCCCCTCTAAACCACAATCTCACACTACTCCAAGCCTCAAAGTACCAGCATCATCCACAAACTCACCACCCCCAACCCATCCCCCCCTCAAACCTTCCCATGCACATGCAACAAAAACAACACCAAAAAAAGAGTCAACCCCACAACGCCAACCGCCCCAACACCCACCCACACCTTAAGCCAAAAATTTCTCTGTCGAGCCACATTCCACGAGCTCCGGCTTCCGAAACAATACCACGTTGCTTCTTTTTGCCTATGGATGTGAACGCAAGACGAGCCGGGTGCTGCCTGACGCATTACGGGTGGTGACATCGTTGTGAGAGTTGGCTCTGTAGTATGGGTAAGTTGTAGGGAGAGCGGCTGTCTGCGTTGGGGGGTTGAGGTGGTATATACGATTTTGTGGATGGTAAGGAAGATGAGAAGGGGAGCGTAAGGGATGGTAAAAGAAGAGAAGAAAACCGAGGCTGGGCAAGGTCTTATAGAAATGAGCGAGTAGCCTCTCAAGGTCTCGGACTCGAGTCAAAGGGATTTGAGAATGACCATTGTTCTGCTATAATGACATTGACATCGAACAATAGGCGAAGGATAATGCTTCATGTCGATGGAGGAGTCTTGTTTGTCTTTTGTGTTCTTTAAAATGGTATTGTACTGAGCTAAGGGGAGCGCTAGGGGGGAAAGGAGCAGGAACAATGTGTGTGGGAATCCTGTTGGTGCAAAGCATAGACAGATAGACTTGCTTGTTCTGTTAACTCATGCCCGTGCGTGGATTGATTTATTCGCTTCACTGGTGATCTTGACGTGCTAGGATCGGCTTAAAGGAGCGTCTCTCGTGTGGCTTCTATCCATGATCGAGGTGTCTGGAGTAGTCATTGGTGTTTGATGAGTACAACCTTCCGGAGCAATGTTCAAGCTAGTTCAATCAACACCGTCATACCCTCTCCAGTAGACCGGAAGCCCATGAAGGTAAAGAGCCCAATTTCATCTCTAGCTCCTAGGCTTCCCATGTCCACACTATCAAGAACCACTTACCCCCTCAGTCCCATTCGTCACTCTACCCACCGTAACATCATGAAAACTAAAATGCCAATCCTGCACCTCGCGGGAAGAAAACTTATAAGAAAAGCTATTCCCACCTCCACGCACCCCTTCCAAAGTAACCGCGTGGTACGGCTGCGTATGTCCCATACTCCTCGCCAACCCCTCTGCGTCCTCCAGAGTGACAAACGGCGGCCAAGGTACCACAGGAAGCGACGATCGACTGCCCGCCGAATGCAAAGGCACGTCCCAATGTGGCATGGAAGCCTTTACTTGGTCCCAACGACCCTCTATCGATACAGCGCTTGTGGAAGATGGCCCAGAAAAGGCGATGGTGTAGCAATCCAGATAGTGCCAGCGGGGATAGTCGAAGCCGTCGCAGGAGTATGTTTTGATGGACACAGGAACAGCGCCGGGAAATAAGCTCTGGGTACGTTGAATCCCTAGTGTGACGAAATGCGTCCAGCCGAAGGCATCCTCTCCTGCGGTCAAGTTCAAAGACTCTCGTGTGGCGTTTAGATCTGGCTTTGCGGGTCCTGAATCAGATCTGATTGGTTCGGGAAGGATATTTGACGAGGTATTTGATAGCCCATAGTCGTTGTTAAGGAGCAAAGCAATGGGGACAGGAATGCTGGCACCGTTGATGCAGACGGTGTGGAATACGATCGTCAGAAATCTTTTCCACTCTTTGGGTAGCATCGTGGCTCTAGGCTCGAAGTCGTATGTCACAATTTGGCCCCTACATTTTAATATGTGTGAATTTCATATTTGGAACTGCCGCATAGGAATAAGTGGGTCTGCGCAAGGAGTAGACGGAGGCTGCTCCACCTTGCAAAAAGCGCACCTATGCCAATAATGCAAGGAATTTCTTGCGTCCAGGCGCACCAGGCAATGGGTCCAGTAAGAGTCTGTAACAACAGCAGTGCGCCTTGATAGTCAAGCGTGATATTTGCGTCAACAATTTTCCTCATGCTAGATATGCTCACTTTCATGATCGCATGCCTGTCCGGTAAGGCACGAACGGTTTGAGTAACCTTTCAACACGTGTGTCAGCTACTGCGTCTTACTTCTCAAGGGTTCGAAAGCAATGAATCGTGGATCATCACGACTTGAATTTGAAGACCAGAGAAGAAGATCATTGGCATATCATGATGTTTCGATATTCGCCATTGTGATAGAGTGTCGGACAGGGTGTTGGACGGCTTGGAAAGGAGGCGGAAAGCTACGACGATGCCTCTTGCATCTCGTCTTTCTCAGCAGGCTAGTCTTACCGTGGGTTTTCCACTAATTGAACGCTAATTAGGTTTGATGTACACATATTCCACAACGAAGAGGAGCCAAATGTAGGGACGAGACTTGGTCGATGTACGGTTTACAATCCCATAGCTGATCGGCCCGCCACATATATAGTACGAGGCAATGCGGGAGCGACGACCAAATGAAGCGAGGAGGGTGAACAAGGTTGACTAGCTTACTGGTTCTATGGAATAATTCCTGAGAGATCGTGTCGAGTTACCAGGCAGTCCCACGCGTTTTTGATTGTGTCTTTCACCTAGTAGGCTTTTCACCGTATAATAGTTCCTTCATAGTACAGGCGATTGTCCAGAGAGCGTACGGTAGGATGAACCATGTGTGTAACGGTGTATCATTTGATCTCAACAACCCCCAGAGGTAACATGGATCCATAGCCCTGGCTGAAGGCAAATGGGAGGGTAGTAAACTACGCCATCGTTCTCGGAATTACCAAGAAGCGTAGATCGCCTACTGGAAGGACTGTCGTCGCATTGGACAATGAAAACACCGGCAGTCAAAGTACGGAGGTTCCCCAAAGCGGTCACCAGTGCTACGGTGTGGCGTCTCGTTCGCTCTTATCAAAGTGGAGGATACTTCAAGGACAGAAAGGCCAACAGAAGGTGAGCAGACAGATGGAATGGTACAAAAGCAGGGACCAACACACGCCGACGCGTCTTATATCTGGGTCGAACTTTGGAGTGGCGCCAATGGCGGTAAGGCAGCTTTCCAACGAGGATACAGTCTGACGGGAGCATCTTCTTATATAATGTCCAAGACGCAAACAAATTCTTTCTCTCAAGTCTCCTCGTGATCAAGCTACTGTCAGCCCTGCGCAACTCCCTTCATATATGGTAGTAGTAACTAAAGCAGGACGGGAGATTATATCCGCGAGAACAGCATATCTGTCGAATGATGCGGTATTTGTTTCACAGCCCTGATCTATCGTAGTGACCAGTCGGTGTCCGGAGGACTGAAGCCCTGGGCATTTGTGTACCACGCGTGTGACGAAAGGCATATGCGGTGTAGCTGCAGGCGCCACATTGTGAGAGCGATGTTGGCCAATTAAGAGGACACTATACTGAGACCAGGGACCTGGAGGAGCAAGTCATGACTAACCGGCTATGAATATAGTCAGACGATGCAGTCCATGGCTGCTAGAGGTTTTCGCATCAAGTATTTGATGACATCCAAGCTAAGCCGTGAAGGAAGGTTGAGAGCAGACTGCGTGCGCTTGGTGCGATAGGCAAGTCCTGTCTTGCCACGCCTTTCCGGACGTCGTGATAGGCCCCCGATGGAGCAAAGACTTAAACTGCGGCGCATGTCACCTAGGATCTCGTCAGTGTCGTGGGTAGGCCAGAAGCAACGGCATCGAAGCTTGACATCCCAATGTCCACGGTGTGAGGGAACGAGGCCTAGGAGTGAAGACATTTGTTCGTTCCGTTGGGAAATGGTTATGAGTGGATCCGTAGCGCCAGTGGAGGCTCCAGGACGAACACTATTAGCTAAACTTTGATTGTTATTATTAAGTGGACTCCACTTTTCGTCTCCACATAGCAGAGCAAATGCTAAATACCGCGGACATCCTAATGAACGCCAATTCTAGGAGCCCTGTCTTAAATCCCCTTCCTTGCTCTTGCTCTTTTCTTCATACATATCTCTCTTTTTTCATAGATATACCTTTCCTTCATACATATTTATTCAAATTCCGCTGTCGAGCGCAGGGGTGTGGAGAAGTGTATCTCGATTCCGGAACTGCCGATAGCTGACATGTATGAGACCCAGGACATTCTTCTCCAGTCTCGGAAAAACAACCGCGAAGCCTACCCAAACCAACGGCAGTGTCAGGCCAAATCAGAAGCCCGACCTCGCAAAGGCACCCCTAGGGCAGTTTTCCAAAGATTGCGTGTGGATCCCACTCCACACGACAGTCAGTATGCTTCTCGCACCCCCTACACCAAGCGTTAGCAAGGCGAGAGGGGACTTACCTTTCCGCCTCTGGAGAGAAAAGAAAAGAAGAAGAGGTTCGGTGGGAGCTCACGAGTAAGTATCCATGCCAAGGCGCTTGAATTGTTGTTGACGAGGCAACAAGCATTGTTGATGTGGAAGGAAGGTGGTTTGGGAAAGTGCAGAGACAGATGCTGGGCCAGACTTGGAAAACCAGTAGAAGGAGCCGATGCCGACGACCCACCGGTTACATGAGCTCTGCTAAATGAGGCAGGATTGCGGGACTCGGTCTGGTGAAGATTCTTGCGATGAGAAAGTACGTACGAGTTGCTAATGTTCTCTGATTCGAGCGTTTGAGATTGTCAGGAGCTGACTCTCCAGCAAATTGCAGTGGGAGCGGTGACGAGCAACCGCGACAAGCACGACATGGCTGACTACACCTACAGTTGAGCTCTGCGACCAGTGAGCACCACGCGCCCTACCATCGAGGTCCTCCTTTAGCATTGCATGCACCACAGAAGACCCGCCGATGATCCAGGCCTTAGCCGACAAAACCACACTATCCGCCGAACGAGCAAACGAGGGACGAGATTAGCAGTGTGATAGGAGACAGTCCCAGGACGGGTAGGTCTCCCCCCTCTTGTTGCTATATCGGGCAGCAAGAGGGGCATCGCTTTGACTGCTTGCAGTCACTGTGGAGCCCCGAAGCGCTGAAATCAAGTCCACGCTGGTCCAGCTATACGCTGCCTGGATACAACCCTTCCACGCTCGAGACTAGTATAACCCGCTTTCACTGCTTGAGCCCTGTCCAAAGGTGTCGGATACACCAGGTGGGCTTTCTGGTCTTGGCTTTCAATCCAGTCTCCGTCCAGCTGCAGGCAGAAGATGGTCAGTGCCGACCCCGATGGTAGACTGAGAGGTAGAGCGTTATCATATTATCCGACGTCTCTAGCAGCGCAGGTTGGCTGACTAAACGAGTCAATTGGAGCCTCATCTATGCTGCATATACAGTAGTCGATCTGCTGATGAAGCTGCGGAAAATCAGCGAGTGAGGATGCCTGCCAAGGCTCGGAGAACGTCGGAATCTCAGCCAATCAAATCTTGTCGGTCTCGGTAAGTTAGGTAAGGTACCTACGATAGCGGGGTGGGCTGCCCTTGCAGCGACCTCAATTCTCCTAATAGTCCACTTTGAAGAACCATGGTTGATACCAGGTCATCAAGAGTGCATTCGAAATGGTGTTCCGCCGCTCTCTAAACAACAGGCAGAGGCTTGGCCTGACTCATTTCATCCGCATTCCTTTCGCCACAAGAAATCCTCACCTCCAAGGATCGTACGACCGCTTGAGTCAAGACCTGGTTGCTGAAGGCGTACCACAAGCAGCTTTACCCGCTCTCGCAAATCTGTACCTCAATCTGGGTCAGCTGAGTCTTCAGGATGGACAGCGAATTGGAGCAGCCTGCAAGCTGCTGCAGGGCCTTGAGAGAGAAAGCTGGTGCGGCATCAGTGGCAGTCCGGCAGCTGGAAAGACTCGATCGCAGCCGTTCACGATGGATCTAGTAGGTGTCGGTGATTCGCTGGCTGGTCGTTCCGCTAGAGAGCTTTCCAGCCTCATGACACTCTATACTTATATATACGAACCGACTGGCACCCTGCAAGAGTTCTGCAACGGCCTCAAATCAGCTTTCATACGCCAAGGTCTCATGATCCCCAATCCAGACGATAGCATCCAAGAAAGCGTGCTACAGACCACAATAGCGAGAACGAAGTTCCTGAGCTCGGGGAAGCAGAATCCAAAATATCCCTGGGTACGAGATTTGGTCCCCAGATTTGATGCTAGAGCACTGCATGAAAGATATCAAGACGTCCACTGGTACAGAGTCCCTACCTCCTTGCATCCTAAGGCGTACCAGCCCAAGGAATGTTCCTTTTGCGCCAAATTCAATTACAGAAACAACTTTCTAATAGGTAGTATCGCAACAGGTGCAGAGATCTTCAACTTTCAGAGATATGCATCAGCGAGATTGATCGCCAAGGTCCATCGAGGAAAGAAAGCTTCAAAATTCGGTTGACGGACATCGCGACTGCCTCCTTGCCCGGATTCTGCAACGAAGACAAAGCCCGGACTATTGTTCCGGGGTGAATTTTCATCAAAAGCTTGCGACATATGCAATGTGGCCATTCTTATTGCACGCGGAGGATCTATCGAGTTGAACGACATAGACTTCTGAGCTCTAGTCTGCCTCGGCTTTATTTTTTGATAGGGTTTGGCATTTTCCCTCTTGTTGCAGCGTCTCAGCGACGTTCCTTTCCAAAAGGCTCGGCTTGTGGGACGTGAATTCCATGAAAGCCAGCTTGGTTAGGGCCAATTCCATGTTCCCGGACTCCTTCGCAACATCGTTGTGGATTTCGCAACATCGCTGTGGATTTGAAAGCATGAGCGACCATGTGATGTTCACATGATGAGCAATCTGTTGGTCGAGAGTCAATCGAAGACGGTGGAGAGGCTGGCGTACGGAGACCTCTCGGTAGCAAGTTTGTAGGATACACTTCAACTCTGAAGAGACGCAGGGAGCTTGTTATGAGTGTGTTGCGCAGACCTTTCTCCTGAAGTCTTATGCATCTGGGCCGGAAAATTATTCTTGGGCTGGGATCGACGCAGGACTAGCGGTTCAGATTCCTCTGACAAATATTGTAAGCCAGTTCGGACAACCGACTGAGACAGCTGCCTTTCACATTGATCGTACAGCCTCTGAGAAAACTGCAAGTCTTGTAGGGCATCCTCAGCACTCGCCATGAAGGGCTTCCCTCTGTGAAACAAGCGAGTATCTCAATCAGCTCAGCCATGTAAGCGTCCTTATATGCTGTAGCTGCTGCATATGTCTCGGGAAATTTCCCTCAGATCAATTGGCCTCAAAACTCTGAGCGGCATGCCTGTAATGCAAGCCGCGTGACGCTAACGGTCTTGTTGCTTCCGTAAATTGCAAGATGTTCATCGAACCTTGGAACGGAGTCGATGCCGACCTCATAGATCAGAGCCAAGTGGTGGCCCCTTGGATTGAAATTTAGCAGCGTGGAGTAGTAGGGTTTGTTGCGGCAAACACCACAGACAAACCGAGCAGCTGCGGCATATTCCCACTTGCCCCTTCCTAACTTCCTTTTCATGAAATGCTACCGCCTTTGCTAGAATTGTAGCGTGCCTTGCAGTAGTCTACAGACTCCTCAGATGTGTCGCCGACAGCTACGATGCCGTATAAGTGATGTAGGAGCGGAGAGCTAGAAGGTGTATACGTTGAGTGATAGGAACTTCTTACATATTCCTGTACATGAAAGGAAAGGGAATTATATTCCACTACCCTCACCTCGGGGTATAGCAAAGGCTAACTGGGTGTGGTTTAGCGGCTGGGCAGCTGTGCAGCCTCCGTTGGCAGGTACATCCTACGACGGCGTGGATCGCTACCTGCTGCATGGCGACGCTCGATCCTAGAGTGACTGATGGCCAAATCATCACAATTGCATTCTAGATGTTATTGTCCCGCTAATCCATTGGGCCGCGATGTTCAAAAAGAAGCCCAACGTCAGTATGTTCACTCACACTCGAATCCCAATTAGCTGACAGTCCCAAGATCAAGCCTCTCGCCCCTCTCCGTTCGTCAGACCGACGCAAGATAGCAGATCAAATCATCTCAAATTTCGACATCGAGGTTCCTAGCAGTGACGAGAGGAGTGGCGACAAAGAAGATCAGGCAGCTCCAGGTCTGAATTTGGGAGCACTGCGAAACTCTTTACTGCCGGAGAATGCCTTGTCTGCTAGGTTCACAACGACTGTGGGGCCTGATCTCAAGAACGTGTCAGGGACAGTGTATGCTGGGGCGCATCATGGAGAGGAGCAGCGGATACTGTGGTTCAAGGTGGAGGAGAGGCTGATCCCTACTGGTTGGTATCACCTGCAGATACGTGCTAGAAGCATGACTGAGATCTCTCGGCACAGTCTATACATTATGGAAGCATCCGCAGCTGGTACCCCTCCTACATACACCAGACTTTGTCTTACAGAAGCAACGTGGTGGCGCTCCTCTCATGACACCGGGTCTGCAAAGAGGACCGCCTTTCCCGTCGAAAGCTACAAAGGATGCCATTGTGGCTGTCGCAAGCTTAGAAAGGCCTAGTGTGCCTATCGTTGTGGGCATATGTGAGATTGACGTCACATCTCTGAAGCAGGTACAAGGCGCCAAAGGGCACGCCGTACGGGGCGAGCATTGGGATGGGGACGAACTATGGTCATGGAGTTCAGCAGGAAAGCCTGGAGGAAGTGCTCCGGAGCACATCGATGGGTGGGACACCGAGGACGTTGATGCAGCTCCAGCGAACGGAGTCGAACAATTGACTGTCGATGATCAAGACGAAGACACTGAAGAGGGGGGCGTACAACTGGATAATGGTGCGAATGAGAAGGCGAAGGTCGACCCTCGTAACGAATTTGTCGAGGGCGAAGATGCCAAGCCATATGAAGAAATAGGCAAGGATGACAAGGAGCTATCTACGAAAGGCACGGCGCACTTCTGGGGTCCTAGAGAATCATATGCTGATGACCTACAGAGATCGATGACATCTTCTGGAACGCCTTCATATATGGAGTCCACCACCACCGCAATGCCCACAGGAGTGATCCGCATGAAGGTCTTAATTTCCCCATACATCAGTCTCTTATCATTTCCAATTTTGTACTGTCATATTTCCCAATTGTCTCTCCTCAGCAGGCATCCTCGTTACAAGTCAAAAAGACGAGCTGGAAGAATGCAAAGAAGTTCATCAAGGCTCTGGACAAGAAGAAGCTTCTGAAGTCCAAGGATCGTGATGGGGGCGAATGTGTTGTCCTAGACATCGACTTCAATGATCAGGCGTTCACAAGCTTCGTACCTTACAAGCTGCCGAAGAAAGACACGCCAGGCGCAGAATCAGGAGGGGGCGGTGGTGGTAAGGCCAGTGCAGCTGGCGGCTCTTCCACAGATGACTCGGCTGGACAGACGCTCAAGATAATCAACCTTTTCCGTCCGAAGGAGCAACTGTCGCCAATATTTGAAGCATCCAATGCAAGCGTCAAAACGCTGTATCTTCCAACGGAGCTACGTCCGATTATTGCAGCGTACATCGAGTCCGAGAATTTGATCTCAAGCACCAACAAGCGTCTGATCAATCTGAACCCGATACTTGCAAACGCAGTCTTTGGTGGCAACTCCTCACTGGACAAGGAAGTAATCGCGAAAGGGAGTGTTCCGCGAGACGCATTGATCGACCGAATCCTGCAGAGCTGTTCACCCTTTTGGGCACTCCTTCGCAATGATGAGACACGAGAGACCGTCAAGGCTAAAGCTGGCACCGCACCTAAGCTACAGATCATTCTCGACACTAGGTCAGGCAACAAGACTGTGACGAAGGTTTCGGGCGTGGAAGTCTTCCACATCAATCCGCAACCGCTGGCCGAGGAACTGCAAAAGGCTTGTGCGAGCTCAACGAGCGTGAGTCAGTTGATGGGTAGTAGCCCCAAGAATCCGGTGATGGAGATTATGGTGCAAGGGCCACAGAAGGATGCTGTTGTCAAGGCTTTGGAGAAAAGGGGCGTGAATAGGCATTGGATTGAGGTCTTGGATAAGACGAAGGGAAAGAAGAAATGAATCATGGATCTGAGTACAATCGCGGCAGATCATATATGCATGCAGTCCAATCCACTTCGACCAAAACATGCTCGCTGCCGATACCCCACCAATGAATACCAAAAAGCCACACTGCAGATCCAATCCCTCTCAAGACAAGTAACTCAATAATATGTATGCCAATATCCAGCCCCAGCAAGCCAAATCGGTGAAATACCAAGCCATACCAGAAGCCTCGACAACGAGTAGAGCACCAGCTCTCTTGTTCAATCTGCATCTCTCACTGAACCCGCACCTTGACACTAACAGAGTCAAGGGCTAAGATCCTTCGAGAATGGTTATGGATTTTGACTGTATTCGAATCCCTCCGCGGCGCGTATTCTACGACACCAGTGTGACACACTTTCATGTCCTTCGACTGTGAATGTCTGGATCCCTCAGTGATCGTCCTATCAAAAGCAAGGCCAAATGTGCCCCATGCGCGAAGACTCGCCTTGAATTGTTAACGTGGAAAATTCCCTCTGCGGCTCATAGTCTACGATACCGATGGTCAACGCTGAGCCTTTGTATACCCCTCGATGATATTCCCACTGCCGACGCGTAGTCTACGACGTCGATGATGCGATCACATTGCTGTGAGCAGCGCGCGCCTGCTTGCTTTGTATCTACTTATTCTGGTATATAAGTCATGATGAACGCCCGATGTAGCTCAGTAAGTAAGGATTTTAATAAGATAGTGGGTAGAATCGGGTGTGAGAATTACCTGGGGAAGTGATGAGTGGATATGGAATTGTCTCTGCGACGCGTAGTCTACGCAGTCGATGATGCGCTCACATTGCTGTGGGCAACCCACGGCTGCTGAATGTGAGTATTGTTGCACTCAAGCTAGGATGTACGCCGTTATGATAGGATAGATTGGTGAGCCATGAGAGCAACCTAGAGAACCTGTAATTTAGTAGATATGTGAGGCTCGTAGTCTACGTAGCCTCGTGTTTCCCCGTGTTTCGGTGGTTGCAAAATATTTTACAAAATGAGGAAATATACTGAGTTACAAAAAAGACGGTGCAGAAAGTACCATCACATCCGTATCAAGCTGTCCTATACTAAATAGACATTAGCGTCACCTCACGTGACTGCAATATCTCCGCTAATCCGCCTCAGATCCCATTGCTCCAACAGCTGCTTACCTCCAGCAGCGGCCATGAAGATCCTCACGAAGGAAGAAGAGCAGGCTCACTACAAGTGCGTTTTCCTATATGATCCCATACCTTCCTATCTCATATCATATCACCCTACCTCTCCTTATCAATCGCAGCTCTGGGCTAACGCACGTGTTGCGCGCAGTGAAACGCTCAAAGGAGGCAGTCTGGGTGGTGTGATAGGACTGGGTCTGGGAGTTGGAGGCGTCTATGGGGCTGGCCTACGGTTTCCTGCCTTCCGGCAATTGACGCTGCCGTTGCGAGCGTTCCTGTGCACGTCCAGCGCGACTTTTGGGGGTAAGTGATCTTTCCGCCCTGGGATAACGAGAGGGGATAAGGAATGTTCGGGGAGTAAAATACACAACTGGGTCCGTGGGGGCGACTCGAGGAAACGACGACTGGGTCACAACGGGATAGAAATTGGATCAGATCGAGATAAGCTCGGATTGGCTCTATATACACCAATTGCAAACAAACCAAAGCTCAAAACGCACCATCGCTAACGCAACTTCCCTCCACCACAGCAATCGTAACAGCCGACCGCTTCTCCCGCAACTTCGAAAAATCCCGCCACCCAGACGAAGGCTACAAAGACGACTCCGAACGCGCCCGCCTCGACACAGAATCCCGCAAATCCTCCTACGAAAAATTCATGGACTGGGGCAAAGAGAACCGCTACCCCATCGTTGGCGTCTCATGGGTGCTCTCCATGGGTCTCGCGCTCGGCCTCGTTGGGCGGTCGCCGTATCTGACGACGCAGCAGAAACTGGTGCAGTCGAGGGTGTATGCGCAGACGCTGACGATTGCGGTGTTGATTGCCACCGCGGCGTTTGAGGTGGGGGATCGGGGGAAGGGGGAGGGGAGGTGGGAGACGGTGCAGGTGTTGGATCCGGATGATCCGGAGCATAAGCATTTGATTGATAAGAAGATTCATCATGAGCGGTATGCGGGGGAGGATCAGTGGAGAGGTACGTTTTGCTCTTTCGCTTCATATCATAATCATAGTTATAAGAGAGTAAGTACTAATGGTGGGTAATAGATATGGTCGAGGCAGAGGAACGAAAGATGAATGAGAGGAAAGAAGCGGCGAGGGAGCAAGAAAGAAAAGAAGAGAAAGAGGGGAAATCGCATCATCATGACAAAAAGGCGCCGTCGAGGAAAAATGAGCCGAGTGACAAGCAGAAAGAGGAGCAGAAGAATCCAGAGAAGACAGATGCCAAGAATGCTAGAGGATGAGCGTGGACCTACCCCCAGGCTGAGATGGTATCTACAACTGTTCTTTAAAGTGCATGCTGGACTGAATGAGCACAAACCAGCCCCTGCTAAATTCGTTATCAAATAGGCGTTACTGTACATATGACATATTCGATCCCATGAAATTCCACACTCTTCCCAAAAACTGCACCCTCCTACAACGTCGCGAATATCCTCACAAGAACAACCACGCGCAAAGCGCAAGAACACGTCATGACAACCCGACAAAACAGCAGCCGCAGCGCGAAAAAGTCCTTTCAGAAGCGCCTCATTCCCCAATCCAAACCTGCCTCTGCTGACATTACTGAATCTTGGTACTCCAAGCATGCTCTTGAGATTGCTGACGCTCGCGCTGCACCCCTGGACAGCCTCATCCGTCTCCCTCCCACCAAACGCACAGCTCATCCAAAACATTTCCTCTACCACAGCCAAAACCGGAGGCTGCTTCTCCTCCCCCCTTCTCCACCGACCCTCCTACACCGATTGCCTCTCCGCCGCCAGCGCCCTCTTAGCTACCATCCCCTCCCCCAACCGCCCCACAACATTTGCTCGCAAGGGAAACGCAGGGTTTAAATTACCGATAACGGTTAGGAAGGGGACGTGTGTTATAAGCCTGGAGGTGGCGAATGATGATGGTATAGATCAGGTTCAGCCGTGGGCGGTGTATGCGGCGGCGTTGGAGCTGGTGGGGAGATGTGTGGGGGGTGGGAGGAGGAGTGTTGGGCTGGGGGGTGTGGTGGAGGTGAGTG
>JAABUW010004377.1_pt1 | contig 19213 bp, 16 predicted proteins | sample 5560081 | NCBI WGS metagenome assembly JAABUW01 (sample SAMN10711882, study PRJNA513363) | rock metagenome | isolation source: Antarctica rocks | place: Antarctica: Victoria Land, Knobhead sud
CACCTGAATGCAAGCCAACGACACATTATTGACATGCGGCCTCGAGTCGATATAGACAGGCTTTATTCCAATACTGTCGAGAGCCTCGTGTGCCTTTCATAGGCACCATACTCAATCTTGAATCGATCCTTCCACAACCCGTGTTCCTCGTATCATGACACCCACTGCTCGGAAGATCTGAAACGCATGCAAACCCTAAAAAACGGACTTTTGGTCAACCATGACGGGAAGCAGAGCCGTCGAACAATATAATGGTACGTCATACCGAGAACAAGCTTTGGTACCTGCAAATTGGGCAGTCAAATTACCATTACCCCTGAGCGGACCGTGCTCGCACAGAGTGGGCGGCGAAAACTGCGATAAAGTGTGACAGCTGTGGGATGCTTAAAATGTCGTGGAATAAGCACATCATCACATGAGCTTCACCGCAATCTACCACCAATATTCACGACTGAACAGAGTACATGTGATGTAATTTGCAAAGAACCTGGCACAGCAGAGTCCATAACGTTGAAAGCATTATCCCAATGCAAATAACGCCGCAGAAATCAATAAAAACTTGAAGCACGCCTGGTACGATATCACACCGCTAGTTACTGCACTGAAAACAATAGCTCTATATCCAACTACTGTAGCTGCTATAGACTCGGTTGCGTATGGAAGGGGTTTTTTTGTTGGATTTATATGGGAGGTTTTGAAGTGATGCGGAATGCTCGTTGTTGCTTTCCGAATCCGAAAGGATTTTGCTGTATGCTTGCGATGCCTTCGGAACAGAAGTGGCTGGAAGGGGGGAGTTGGAAGCGATTATGGGAAAGACTGCTCGCTTTTACTTACCTGGTAGAAAGCGCAGAACACCCCTTCGATCCCCAGCCCCTCCCCAACCCTCATCCGCGTCCAGCTAACTTTCAGCTATCCTAATGCAAAAAAAAGAGAAAAAAAACGGATACGAGGTAAAGAATTTCAATTTTAAAAATTTCAACATAGTTATTCCCCGTTATCAATATTCTTCTGGAAAGGAAAAAAGAAATCTCAAGTCCCCAAGTACTACTAGAAAAATCATTACCTCTCTCACCCACCACACGACGACGACGGCCGGTAACGAGATTTACCTGTACGAGGTGCTGGCTACGAACCTTCTCATCGACAGAGCAGTAACAGCGCTTTACCCACGCGTTGAGCTCATACAACAGTCGAAAAGTCCACGTGGCCAGATGACCATATGGCCATACAGCGAATTCGGAAGCCCACGTCGAAATGGCCAGCTTCCACATCCACAGACCAAAAGCCCCACCTAGCCCGTTCAGCCAAGGTGGCCAAACAGCCAAAAAGCCCCACCTAGCCCGTACAGCTAAGGTGGTCCAAACAAATAGCCAAACAGTCAATTCGAAAAAGCCCCAACGTCGAAGCGGCCAGCCTTTCACAAATTTCGGATTTGTCTTTTCTGTGACCGACCCACTTGGTCATATAGACAGGTCCACGCCGCAATTCTTTTTTTATCGGTTGTGACTGCTCGCTCAATGGGAAGATATTTAAGCATCGATTTTGGCCAAATTACATGTGATTTAGCGTATGTAGCATACACACAGCCGCCTAGATAGTGGCATGGCTATGGGCTGTATGCACTTTATGAAGAAATAAAAATGAATAACACGACTCACGCAGCTTATCCACCAATCACAGGAGCCTAGTCCGCTATGCCAAACAAGTTACGTTGGGTTACGTTGGGTTGGGTTGTGGATCAGTCAGTCAGTCAGTCAGTGTAGGTCCTTGCGAGCGTTGCGAGCTTTGGGCATTAGGGAATTGACAGGGGGCCGAGATGTATGCGAGAAGGAGGAGGTGGGTTAGTTAGTTACTGTAGGAGTGCGAAGGATGATGCGGGGGTGGACGATTGTTTACGACGACGAGTGAAATGGGGATGAGTTAACGACACAAAAGGGAGAGGGCTTGCGGAAACGGGGAATGTACATCGTCTCGAATGTGGTGGAGTGGGTTTTATATACGTTAGAAGCACTTTATGAAACAGAGGAGGGGACTGAAAGATCTGTGACGCTACGACGATGAGTGGAATGGGATGGGGATGAGCTAACGACGAAAAAGAAGAGAGAGGGCTTGCGGAAACGGGGGAATATACATTGTCTCGAAGGGGGTGGAGTGGGTTTTATATACGTTAGAAGCACTTTATGAACATTGAAGGATTTGTGACGCTGTGGCTGAGGGAAACGGACGGGCTAATCGATAATTTTTAAAGGTCGATGAGAGAGAGAGCAGAAAGCTGCTGAAGAGATGGGTTGCTGACACGAATAGACGGAGTATTAAGGCATAACATCCACGCATCTCAAACCAGCTCTAACCCTCTACCCCCCTCCGCTATATTCCCTTGTCTACCTAAAACCATCTACAACCAAATCCCAGTACACTTGATATAAAGCATCTTCACCAACTGCACCTCCACACAATAGAGCACCAACTCAGCGACCAAGAAGCCAATGAACGAGTTCGCCGGCCTTACCAATTGCAGCGCGTGCGCGAAAGGCGGGATGTACGGGAACAGAAACCCCACGAGCATGATCGTCACGGTGGTAATCACCAGCACCTTCGCCGCTCGGCTTTGGAACACGGGGACTTTGGAGGTGCGCAGGAGATGCACGATGAGTGTTTGCGTCAAGAGACCCTCTAGGAACCAGTGGGTGTGGAAACGCGCCAAGGCGGTTGGGTCGTCTGCGGTTCGGATGCCGTAGTAGAACCAGTTGAGGCAGAAGGTGCACATGTCGATGGTGGAAGAAGTGGGTCCGAAGACGATGATGAAGCGGAGGAGATCCTTGGTGTTCCATTGGTGCGGCTCGAGTAGGTATTCTTCGTCCATGCGGTCCCATGGGATAGCAATCTGACTGATGTCGTACAGTAGGTTTTGGATGAGGATTTGCAAAGCGGTCATGGGTTCAAAGGGTAGCCAGGCGCTTGCAATGAGGATGCTGAAGACGTTGCCAAAATTGGATGATGCTACCATTTTGATGTACTTAATTGTGTTGCCATGTGTGATGCGTCCGGTTGTCACACAATCCACGATAATACCAAGCGCTTTCTCGGTTAGGATGACATCTGCGCATTCTTTTGCAACATTGGCGCCTGTGTCGACGGAGATTCCAACGTCGGCGAATCTCAGTGCAACGCTGTCATTGATGCCATCGCCTAGGAAGCCCACGCATTTGCCCATAGCTTTCAGTCGCAAAACCACTTTCACAAGTGTCAGCTTGCGATCAGAAACACTTATTCAATAGAGACATTTACCTTCTCCTTTCTGATTTGGCGTCAGCTTGGCAAAGACCCGACATGTCTTCAATACTTCATCGTACTCATCAGTTCCTTCTAATTTTGCCAGATCAGGCCCGTTGATTGCTTGAATCGCTCCCTCATCAGCCTCTTGGATCAAGTCCAGAGATCGACAAACCTTCATTGCCACTCCGAGATTGTCACCTGTAAGTACCTTGACTTCAACCCCAAGAGTCTGAAGTCTGTGGATGGAAGGAGCGGCGTCTTCTTTGGGAGGGTCTAGGAAGGTCAATAGACCCTCGATTGTCATGTCGCTATCAGCGTCCATAAGCGAGTCTTCGTCGCCGATAACGCGTTCATCGATCTCTTTTGTTGCAACAAGGATGACTCGAAAGCCATCGTTGTTTAGCACCGTTACTTGTTTGAGCAACTCCTGTCGATTCTCCGGGGTTGCGGTCACTGATTCCGCTCCTTTGCGGAAAGTTGGGCATAACGCTGAGACCTCTTCAAAAGCACCCTTGCAGATAAGAAGCAATTTGCCGGTACTCGCGTTTCGCACGATGCAACTCGAACGGCGCTTTTCGAAAGTGAACGGGATTTCTGCAACTTTCTCATGTGGGGGAAGAGATGCCGGTTTCTCAGCCCCATTGAGGTATCGGACAAGGGCAGAGTCGATACTATTCTTCTTTCCGCTTTGGTTACTCGCATTGATATAGCCTAGTTGTAGTACCCGGTTGTCACTTGCGCCAAAGCAATCAAGATGATGGCGCAAGGCAATCTCGTCCTTGGTTAAGGTCCCAGTCTTAATCGTTAACGTGCGCCTTGGAATCTTGGAATTTTCGGAATGCTCACCTTGTCGCTGCACAACACTGACATTCCACCCATGTTCTGAATGGCATCCAATCGTTTCACAATGGCCTTTTTCTTCGACAGTGCAAATGCGCCTCGAGCAAGGTTTGCATTAACGATAGCCGGAAGCATCTCCGGTACGACACCGACAGCAACAGATAAAGCAAATAGTGCAGCAGCGCTCCAGTCTCCGGTTGACTTGCCAGAAACCACGAGAACCTAGACATACAATCAGCCACGTGAAGGCAGGAAAAGACGCTGGATCTAGCAACTCACGATTGGCACCATTATGAGCATGAATGTGATCATAAGATAGCTGACATGTCGAACTCCTCGTTGGAATGCATTGACCGGTCGTTTCTTGTTCAATTCTTTCATGATAGTGGCGATGAACGCACCGTCGCCAGTGGTCAATACCACGGCCAGTCCACTGCCCGATATCACGCTTGTTCCCATGAAGAGAAGGTTCTCTCGCTCGAACAAGCCTGGGCTGATCTTCTCCGGTACCAAACTTGGAGTCTTCCGCAAAGGCTCCGACTCTCCCGTGAGAGAAGACTGGCTGATCTGCAGATGAGATGCCTCTATGACTAGGCAATCCGCGGGAACACTATCACCTGGATTGATATGGATCACATCTCCGGGCACAAGATCCCTCTCATCGACTGCGGTTTCTAAATGCTGTTCTACTTTCAATGCAGATTCCGGTCGACGGACCTGAACAGTAGTACTTGTAGAGTTTTGGAGCTTGACGGCTTCGACATTGCCACGGTACTCTTGCCAGAACCGTACAGTACACGAAATTACGATCATGATCACCAGAATGGCGAAAGTCGACTGTTTTCATTAGCCGTAGGTCACTAGGGCAATACTTTGAAATCTTACCCAGTTTGGAGGAGGCGTCGCCGCACTGATAATGGCAAGGATTGTCAACAAAATATTGAATGGGTTGGGCAAAACCGAAAGAAGAAGTTGCCACCACGTGGGCGGCTTTTTGCTCGAAAGGATGTTAGACCCACAGCTCAGGAGTCTGCAAGCCGCTTCATCCCCGGACAAGCCATTGACGCTTGAGGACAAGCAGTCCATCGCCTCCTCTGTAGACTTGGAAGCATATCCTTCAAGGATGTCTTCGCATTTGGCATTCTGGGCCCATTTGCTCTTTTGCCACCTAGGTTCCATACTCGAGACTGCAGGGAGTTAACATGGATCGTGTATGTACGGCAGGCTTTTGACGTACCCTGGTCTAATTCCATATCACGACTAGCACCCCCATTCCGGCCAACAAGGCCCCTCCAGGAGTTCAGCTGCACCCGCTTTGAGAATCCAAATACCGACATTGTTTCTATGTTTTACTCTTCTCATGTACTCGTCTCACGAATACTATCAACAAGCTACGGACGGGGGTGGTGCCTCCAGTCTCTCAGCCCACTACAACTATTCCCATGTCAGCAGATTCTTTCACCAGCGCTGTCGGGTGCATCTCACCTATCATCCTTCATATCCAAGTTTCCCTGATCTATGCTCTAAAGTCTATATCATCCAGTCCGGATTTATGTATGTGTGTGTGCGCTTGTCGGCCAAGTTATGGAGGTCGTGTCGGTTGGCGTAGTTCGCCAACACGGGCGCTGAATTGCGCCGCTCGGATGTAAGTCTTGTCAGTCGCCAGAATTGTGGTTGACTACGAGAGCGCTCGCAGTCAAAAAGATATAAGAATGAGCTTCGTGAATGCCTGTCGAACGATTTGCGTAAGCTTGCAAGAGAATCGCGTGCAGGAAATCAAGGTAGTTGATGTACTTCCGTACACAAAGGTAAAAAGATGTTGAAATACTTTCTTGAGTGTTGTGGGAAATGGAAAATAGGACATGCAGGTAGGTTTTTAAGTGAAGTACTCTAGTGACTTCGCCTAGAACAGGTGGGTTAACCTTAGGTACTTAAGCAAGTAGGTATTGTAATTGCCCAGTTTTTGATTGGAGGAGAAAACCCTTTTCACGGGCGCTTGTAAGAAAAAATGCCTCATGAAAAGCAAACATCACCAGTTCACCAAGTCACGGACCGCTTTCGCATAATGGACGCAAAAAAGGTGAAGATTATATCAACAGGGAGTTCTGCATTGTGCATCAATGGCATCAAATATAAAGTAGGGAAATACAGTACAGAGATACAAGAGGATCGAAGCGTTGCTTGTTTCGAGTTGGAGCAATCTGGTTAAGCGCAAGCGCCCTTTGGATTTAATAAGGTAAGGTACATAAGGACCTGATCTTTCGGTGGAGGGTCACGCAGGTGGGATGGCGTGGATGGGCGTGGGGGGTTTTGGGTACATACATACATACCTTACGAGTAGATCTCGATAAGTCAGATAAGTACCTTATGTAGGTACGGAGGACTCTGGTGCTCAAGCAAACAAAATGACGTTGGTCGAATAAACGAAACTGATGGTATCTGCTACAAACAACAGACCCAATCCATTCTTCCAGTTGTTCTTAGAATTTAGGATTACACTTCGCCACCATGCGAGTCTCACTCCTCCAACAGAAAGTTATACAACCGCCAAGTGCCTGATCCAGCATCCATGTTCCCGCGTCTCAAAAACCTTGCATCGAAATATTCAAATAAAAACCGTGCTTCCAAAAACCCCTTATTCCAACGCCAGCATTGGGTTGAAGACAAGATAAAATCCACGCAAGCCAAAAGCAACCTCGTATCCTGGCTTCTCTATGTACCTGTCCATCGCCCCACTTTCATTCGGTCAATCATATAACATAGCTCCTATCATCCCTGACCTCGCCTTCTTCCTCATACTCATCACCCACCAAGCTCCCCGGCAACGCCCTGCTACCTTCTCGTACGTGGCCCGCTTGCCGAGAATTGGATGATGCAGGGGCGCCGAGAACGCCTCCAATCACAGGACTACTCCCCCTGCCGGCATCCTCTCCTTCCTCGGGACTCATACTCTTCGTCCTTTTCTCCTTCTCTTCTTTATCCAGTTTCTTTCTCCAGTTTGCAAGGCTGTCGGACATGGTGCCCTCCCCGGCAATCGGCGGACTTGTGGGCGTGCGCTCAAAATCGAGCTGGTTGCTGAGGCGGTAGTTGCGGTGTGTGCCTTCCCAGTGTGTGCGCAGGGTTTCAAGCTCTGAGGCGAGGCTATCAAGGGCAATGGAGTTGCGGCTGTCTGGAGGTAAGGTGTCGGAGGCGGCGGAGTCGTTGATTGTGGAGAGGGAGGCGGAGTGTGAATGGCCTCCTCGGGGAACAAGGGTGTTAGAGCTGGAGCTTAGGGTGCGGGTGTGGCCGTTTGTGTGCATCTGCTGGGATTGGCGACGATAGTTACCTACGGAAGTGCCGACTTGATCGAGCAAGAGCGTGACTTTGTGCTCGGCGTCAAGCGCGCGGGTTTCGAGCATAGCGTTTTCGGATTTGAGCTGGTCGAGCTCACCGCGGGCTTGATGGGTGGTTTGCGAGAGCTGTTGTAATGTTTGCTCGTTCGTTTGTCGGTAGTGGTCGCGTTCTTCCTGGGCGGAGTAGAGTTCTTGCTGGACCTCTTCCATTTGGCGCTCAAGTTGGGAGACGGACTCTTTGACGCTTTGTTGCATTTCGCCGATTTCTTTGCGGAGAGCTTGGCGTTCTTGTTCCCACTCTGCGGCTGCCTCAGGCTCGATCGTACGCTCGGATTGAGTACGGTGAGCTTCTTCGACTTCGCCTTGCAATCGTGCGTTTTGGGTCTTGTACTTGGTAAGCTCGTCTTTCATCCGCTTGAGCATCTTTTCCGTGCCTTTCACGTAGTGCACTGCCGATTGATAGTCTTGCTCAAGCTGTTCAAGCTTCTCCCGATATATCCTATCCGCGTCCTGCTCTCTCGTCTCAAATGCAGACTTTGTCTCTTGATGAGCTTGTTGGCTGGCTTCCAGCTCTTGCTCGAGTTCTCGCAGACGATTCTGTTCTGGGGTATCGATGCGAGATCCTGGGCTGTCGACGTTCCTTGACCTCCCATGGTCTGAGATACCTCGTTCATCCAAAAGTTCTTTTAATGCATTATGCTGCACTGTCAGCGCACTGTTGTCCCGCTGATGGCTTTCGAGTTGCTGTAGTATCGTGCTGTGCTTGGCGTGCAGCGCTTGCGACTCACGTACAGTATCTTGCAACTGCTTGCGAGTTGTCAGACTCTCCCGGCTCGATTGCTCTTGGTACGCCTCTAAACCTGCAATACGCTCCTCCGCTGATCGGAGCTTCTCAGCTGCCGTATCAGCGTCTGCTTGGTGTTTCTTAACCAGGACATGGGCTTTCTCAATTTCCTGCTTCAGGACTAATACCCGCTCATCGGACGCTGAATCGGTGCTAGAATCAAGATTCCTAGTTCTCAGTTTATCAAGATCGGACAAGTTGACTTCACGATGTTTTTGGGCTTCGCTAGCGTGTTTCTCTGCCAAGTCCTCGGCGTCACGAAGCTTGCGTGTAGTGAGGTCAAGCTCGGCAGTTCGCTCCTCGTGCTCGGCCCGAAGTTGCAAGAGCTTTCGATCCACATTCCCGTGTTGCTCTCTCTCCTCCTCCAATTTCGTCTCCAAGAGTGTAGACTTGTCTTCGGAAGCGGTCACAGCCTCGCCAAGCGACGCAAGCGCTCTTTCATGTTCCTTCTTGAATTCTAAAGCTTCATCAAGTCGGCGTGTCAGGTCATCCCTTTCGACCTCGAGAAGCTGAGCTTTAGAGTGGGCTTCGGCCTTTTGCGTTGCTTCGTCTCGAGCAGTCATGCCGGTTTGGTGCAACTCCGTTCGTAGACTTTCTAGCTCTCCAGGATTATGTGACTCGTCAAGTTGGGCAACACGTCTTTGCGCGGCTTCTGCAGTGCCTTCCGCAAGCTCTCTTGCACGTCGCTCCGCTTGAATCTCGGCGGTCATACTTTCGATGGTAGAACGTAAGTCTTTCTGAGCCATGAGTGCAGCGGCAAGCTTTCTGCCCATGTCTTTCGAGCGGTCGTCGTCACCAATACCCCTCGACATATTCTCGGACTGTGGGGTGTCAGAAAGGCTACCGCTGTGGGCTGCGAGCTTGGCCTTCGCGTAGACAGCTTCGTTGATAGCTGCGTCTCTCTGGTGCTCCACTTCGGCTACCTGCTGCGCAGCCGCATCAACGCGCGAATCGACTGACGCTTGGACTTCGGAAAGTTGCAAACGCATCGCAATCAAAGCCTCGACCAAGGGTTTCTCATCGTCACCGAAAGATTGGATAGCTCCTTCGTCGAGTGTGCTCTTCGACATGCTCTGCTGGTACCCTGCCTTTCGAGCCAAGGCAAGTTCAGAGGCATACCAAGCGTTGCGACTTCTCGATGCTTCAAGCTCTTCGAGGATAATTTCATTTTGGGTTGTAAGATCTTCTAGCTGATGTGTGGTTTCTTTGGACGGATTCACTTGCACAGGGGATTCACTCCTCTTTACGTGATCATTTGCATCGTCTGCCCCATCGTAATGATTGATGAATGGTCTATGTTGCTGTGATTGGGGTGCCGGAAATTCGTCAATACCATCTGAGAAGTCTTGCTGCGCTTGCCTGGATGGTGATCGAGCGGCGCCTCCGTTCGTCGTCGTTTGCGGCTCTTCGAAATTTGCGGCTGCGTTCCCTGACCTTGGTTGCAGTTGCGTTGGTTCAGGCATATGTCGTCCATGTAGGATTGGACTTGGTGATCGAGCATTTAGATTCTGACCAGGACTTCCTCGTGATATTGGTGAGATGTTTTCCCGTGGAATCGAAGACCCTGGTCCAATATCAGCATAGGGAACGAAACCTCTGCCCTCGCCTCTGCCATCGCCCCGGCTTTCACTGCGGCTCTCAAGAATGCGACCATCTTTGGTAGGCGTTTTACTCCTTGTGCCGCTCATTGGTGGGATAACTCCATTTATCCTAGGCGGAGGTGCTTGTTGCTGTGGTGGCGGTCCTGAAGGTGCTTGTGCCATTGACGCTCGTGGAAGTCTAGAACTTCCACCAGGTGGAGGAGGCCCGTCGCCCATGCTTGGGTCTTGGCCACGACCTCCAGACATGGGCCCAGGTCCACCAGCATTACCCGCCATACTTTCACGAGACCCGCTAAACATCCTTCTTGGTCCACCTTCGGCAGCACCAACTGGCCCATCTCGCAGTGTTGGTCCCCTGGATTGGGGAACCGCGCTTCGCTCGCCACTCGGTCTACGATTTCCGGGTACTCGTTCGCCTGACGGAGTCTGTTGGATTTGCTGATCATTCGGATACCGAATTTTGCCCGTGTCTAGGACGTAGACTAGGCTCAACTCGTTAGGATCTCGGGGAGCAGAGCTGGGTTCACCAGCAAGGACGACAATTTGTTTCCCATATGCAGTCATACTATGACCGGATCGGGGCGATGGTGAAGGCCCCATATTCTGAAACGTGTACCAGCGCCTCGAGGTTATCCTGAAAGCCGCAAGATCTCCTAGGTCTGTACCTTCTTCGGTGCGACCGCCAAAGATATACATAACATCGTTCACCAAGGCCGCTGAATGCCCCTCTCGTGGAGCAGGTATATATCCTATACAATCTAACTGGGTCCAGGCAACTGTTCGTGGGTCATAAGACCAGACGTCATTGAACCATTGGGTCCCATTAGTACCTCCAAATCTAGAAACAAGTTAGAATAAGTGGACAAGCGTGAGAATCTCGTTATCATACAAATAAAGCTTGTCATTCCAGCTGACAATAGTATGGTTTGTCCTTGCCGGTGGAATTGATCCTTCTGGTGGGCCCCCGTCATTACTGTTTTGTATAAGCATTTCCCATTTACTGTTCGTGTTCTGTAGAGCGTTCAAGTCGAACGCTATCAAATCGTTAAAGAAGTAGCCTTCTACCTGTCCCCCGAAAACATAGATCTTCGAGCCCAGAATATTAAGAGTGTGGCCATATCGACCAGCCGGTCGCGGTCCTGGAGGCATAGACCTTGACCAATGCCGAGTCGCTACCATCATCAGCATCATTCGATTCAACAGCTTGCCGGATTGACTCACAGGTATTCAAGAGGTATAGGGTATCATCAAGCTTGTCACCTTCGTCCATCTTGGTGTCTCCGCCAAAAACAATGAAAGCATTACCGACGAGCAAGCTCGCATGGCCGACACGAGGTCCAGGCCCTTCAAATGTAGTTCCGACAGGATAGCAGGCCAAGTTCGTCCCTCCAGCTTCAATCATCCATAAGTCCCCTTTAACTGTTTGACCATTGACCAGCCCACCCATCAAATAGACATCACCTTCCTTGGATGATACAGCATTGACCGCTGCGCCGTATCGTGGGAATGGGTTGGGTTGGGACGACGTGAATGTTAGTCGTCGCTGCGACCATGGATATAGGTTTGTAGGGGCGGCACTTGGCGGAGAAGGACCGTTGAGGCCAGGTCGAGGACCGTACTACTCGACCGCCATCAGTTAGTAAAGCTATCAATAGAAACGCCACAGTGAAATTTTCTAGCAAGTTAGGGCTCGCGAGGAGATTCAGAGTAGCTCTTGGTGAGCTGCACGTTGGGAGGATGACATACCTGCAGTTCCTGTCCTGGCCCTCCACGCTGATCCGGGCCATGTTCGGGGCTTGGGGTATGGGCTCTTCCCACCGAGTTGACGGAATTATCAATACTGCTTCCAGGCGTTGGAGACTGAGTAGTACTAGGACCTCTGTCCCTGCCCTTCATACCATTGGTAGTCGGTATAGCAGAGCTTGCCCCTCCCGCTGGAGGTCCATCTCTTGAGCTTGGCGCACCGCCGACAGTCTTCGTCTCTTTCTTCTTACCAAAGAGAAAAGACATTATGATATCGCTTTGGCTCAGATATTGCAGCTAGCTACCAGCCTTGCTAAGGTCCCAAAGTATAAATGCGACCCGCCCGCGCAACAAGTAGTGAATTTGAGGCTGAGAAACCGGTCATCCGTAGAGGTATTGGGGGACGGCGCGCGGAATGATTCTCATTCGTAGGGAGTCAAGTAGGCTGTCGGTATTTCTTCCCTACATCGAGCTTCAGACGCAACTACCGAGGCCAGACTAAACCCAGATCATGGGCCTTGTCGAGACACTGATTGATGAGGTCTATAATACCAGAAGAGAGCGATGCGACAATCGATGCGCTTGTGCGGCGTGCGCAGCGAATGTTGTGGTTTGATGGGGGACGGTGGAATGGGATTTGAGGGGGTGAATTTATTTCCGGCTGCACTGAAAACCGGACGAACTTAAGCTTCTTGACAGGCTTAGCTCCTCAGCCACGGTTCATCAAATACTTTCAATTGTCACTTCTATAGAAGACAAAGAATCTGAGATTCTCAAAGTCCTCTCTTGGACATGCGCATCTAGTGGTGATGAAATGGACTCGCCGTTCTGTCTCTGTAGTTGTTCCAGCGAGGACCAACTTTCAGCGACCTGACTTGAACCACATGCGGTATCGCGTAATCGCATTATCTGGTTTCAAGTCTGTTCAAGGGGAAACCCGCTTCTGATTGGTCAGGAGTGAGCAGTCTTACGAGTGCTGTAAACTACTTTACTCTACATCTTACTATGTCCTTACATGCACCCAGACGAACATCTCTCCATCTCTCCATCTCTCCATTCCTCTAACTCTTACTTCAAGACAAAAGCACCTCTCTCTACACATGTCATCTCCAGGCTCCGCAAGAAACGAGTGAGATGATTGGTGTGATTATATGGCTATCTTAGGTTTCACCCCCCAAGATAATCCTAAGGAGACGGCTGCTTGCCTCTACGGAGCAGCTGCTACTCCATAGTACATGCGGATCGTTCATGGCTACCTATTGTACGGCGACGGCGGCGTATTCCTGCAATCTGTTTGCATTGATCCCGTGTCCAGCTGGCCCCGTACCTTCTTCCAGTGTTTGTCTATCAGAAATTCTGCTCATACGTGGGCGACAACTCATCCACCCCCAGTGCTTCCAACCATAGTCGACCCAGCATGCTACTGGCTGCACTGTCTTTGCTGTGAACCAGTGGCTCTTGACAACAACGCTTTCTCTTAGGAAGTGTCCATCCCACCGTGACATGCTAACCCGAAAGTCCACAGTGGCTGGTGATACAACCAAAATGCTGTGGGGATTGGCGGTTGCTGTTGTTCAGGACGGCAGTTCATGATCACGTAGGATTCGAGATTGCTGGCGGAAAGAACCAGGTTGGAAATCCGGTCTCGGTCGACCGTGCTGAGCTCCGGTGATGTTACGTGCCTGATTCGTTTTTCGGCTTTCATAGCAACATATATACGTGCGGAGTGCCAAGATCCAATCTGTCCAATGCTAGACGTCGACGCAAGGACGACCCCTTCTGTACTTGTTTCCTCACGACAGTCTACACAGACTCTTGTCTGTCTACTACTGTACTAGAAACGTGAAGGCGTGGAAGAAGAATGGAAGCATGGCATTGTTCTAGCGGCATGATCGACAGCAGGGGTCGAGCTTGGTGAGATTGGGTCCCTGATACGTGATTGGATCGTGAGACTCGAGCTTCCCCAGCTCGTACGTCCCTCTATTATCTGATGATACTGAGTGCGTTCAAGCCCCACTACTACTACTGTACTGTCCTTGAGCATTCTTCTGTTCCGTCAGTGGTCAAGCTCAGCATCTTGATCAACTCGGGTCCTCATCTGGCACTGAACATGTTGTATGAGCATTTCTGGTAACACAGTTGCCGGATAAATTTCGGGCAAATCGTCGGTGCACTTGTAAACAAGGCTGAGCACAGTGAGCATCCACAACGCAGTACAAGGTGGAATGCATTTAACCAAGACCGAAGATCCTCCCAGGCCATGCGGTATGACTGCCGTCGCATCTCCTCAACCAGGGTCGTTCCAGCACGGCTCTGACTATCAGGACCAGCCCCAATATGAAATCCCTCACCTACCACACATCATCCCGAAACAGCTCATCGATGCGCAGATAAGCAGAGACCATCCAGCGTATTCCAACGGGAATGATGGAGCCTACACCTTGACTCCAGCTGATTCCCCGGGTTCGACAAGCCCGACCAGGGCAGAACCAGCACGTGCTCCTGTCGGCAGTCAGGAAGCTTTAGCGCAAAGACCACACAGACAGCTACTGAGAGCAAACACCGACTATGGCCCAAGAAGGCCGTCCCCATCAACGCGGTCTGGTATTGCCGAGGAGAATTGGGAACTGCGACATGGCTGGGAAGACCAATACAACTCTAGTGAATACCTTGGGCTACTGAGTTCAGTACGTATCGGGGCTCTACCTTCCATATGTGAGTTTTGATTTCAAGCGACTGACCTATTACTCAGGCATTTTATATGTATTACACGGATAAGCGTCATGAGACCGGCGGCAAGCCCAAGGACGAAGACCACAGTCATCCGTCTCAAGAATGGCGTATGCGAGACCGGCTAAAAACGGTATCTGCAGCCTTGGCAATATGTCTCAATATCGGTGTGGATCCGCCAGATGTCGTAAAGACCAACCCGACGGCAAAGTTAGAATGCTGGACAGACCCTACTTCCTCAACGGCAGCAAACTCCAAGACGATGGAGCTAATCGGGAAGAAGTTGCAAGACCAATACGAAACTTTGAGCATTCGTGTTAGATATAAGCAGTACTTGGACCCTTCTGTGGACGAGACGAGGAGGTTTTGTACCTCTCTGCGTCGTAATGCCAAGGATGAGCGGATCTTATTTCACTACAATGGGCACGGGGTTCCTCTGCCGACACATTCTGGAGAGATCTGGGTTTTTAACAGAAATTACACTCAGTACATACCAGTGTCTTTGTACGATCTACAAGGATGGCTTGGAGCACCTAGCCTCTACGTCTTTGATTGCTCGCATGCGGGCAATATCATCAACAATTTCGACCGTTTTGTGGAAAAGCACGAGGCCGAAAATGCCGAAGCGAGGCAGGCAGACCCTGCAGCTCAGCTACAAATGTACAGTGATAACATCCTGCTAGCTGCCTGTGGAAGATCAGAATCACTGCCTACAAATCCAGATTTACCGGCAGATCTCTTCACATGCTGTCTCACAACGCCGATAGAAATCTCTCTACGATTTTTTGTTCTTGAAAATCCGCTGCCCACCAACTTGACGGTCAAGGATTTGGGCAGAGTACCTGGACGTCTCCAGGAGCGTAGAAGTCCGCTTGGGGAACTTAATTGGATATTTACGGCCATCACCGATACCATAGCTTGGAACCTCTTGCCACGAGCTACCTTCAAAAAGCTGTTCCGACAGGATCTGATGGTTGCCGCTCTTTTTCGTAATTTTTTATTGAGCGAGAGAATCATGAGATCGAATGGATGTCACCCAATGTCCATACCTCAGTTGCCGGAGACACACAGTCATCCCTTGTGGCAAGCTTGGGACTTGGCGCTTGAAATGGTTCTAGCGCAGCTTCCGGCTATGCTTGAGAGCGAAGATGGAGGCCAGCTATATGAGTATCGGCACTCGAATTTCTTCACTGAGCAATTGACAGCTTTTGAGGTCTACCTTGCTCAAGGTGCCCCACAGCAAGAAGCTCCAAGTCAACTGCCCATTGTCTTACAGGTGCTTCTTAGTCAGGTCCATCGACTGCGAGCTTTGATTTTACTTAGCCGATTCCTCGATCTTGGTCCTTGGGCTGTTAATCTCGCGCTTACCATCGGTATCTTTGCATATGTCCTCAAACTACTTCAATCGGCAGCTTACGAGCTCAAGCCGGTCATGATCTTCATCTGGGCACGCATACTTGCAGTGGACGGTGCTTGCCAGGTGGATTTAATAAAGGACAACGGCTATCAGTACTTCCTCACTATACTCAATCCACAAGCTAGCCTACCTGTCGGGAATGCCAGCGAGCACCGCGCTATGTCTGCTTTCATAGTAGCCATGTTCTGTAGAAACTTCCGTCAAGGTCAGAATGTCTGCCTGTCCCCTGAGTTGATTGATATCTGCCTTGGTCATCTTCGTGATGACGAGAATCCTCTCTTGCGCCAGTGGTCTTGCCTTTGCATCAGCATGCTCTGGCAAGACTTTCCGGAGGCGAAGTGGGCTGGGATACGTTGTCTTGCACATCAGAGACTATGCGAGATGGCTCTGGATCCGGTTCCGGAAGTCAGAGCGGCAGCCGTGCATGCCTTGACGAATTTTCTTGGAATACCAGATCTTACTGAACAAGTCGCGCAGACAGAAGAGTCAATTGCCTCGACTATACTGATCATGACTACCGATGGTAATAGTATGGTACGAAGAGAACTGCTTGTATTCTTTTCCACCTTTGTCAAGAGATACCAGAACAAGTTCTTAGTAACCGCTTTCGAGCAATTGATCGAAGAGCGAGATATGCTTCTACACCCTGGTTCTGAGCACAGTCAACGGAACCGCCGATCTCTATACGAGAGTTCAGAGAGCACTCTACAAGACAAGGTATCTCAGAACAGTGTTCAAGGCTCAATATGGATGCACCTCTTGGTAATGTCCATTGATGCCCACCCGGAAGTGGCTCAAGATGCCAGCATCGTTATCGACTACATCCACGAAACTCTACTAGAGTCACCTCTTGGTTCTCGGGCTCAGCCCTTGATCGATGACATTGTGCGATTATCACGGCGGCCAACAACTCTTTCTAGTCAGCCATCAATGACGCCTGCAGCCAAACCAGCCCAGTCTTCCGCTTCGCCATCACCTGTAGCGTCCCAGAAAAACGAGGGCTATATATTTAGTAGCATAAGAAGGACTGCAAGCATGGCCGCTGCATTAAAACATCTTGCGCTGGGCGGTCCATCTTCGTTAGACCTCCAGTCTCAATCAGGCAATCGTGGCTTAACCACCATAACCCAACACAATCAACGAGGACCTCCTTCACTTCGTACTCGCGTGCCCGCAGAATGGAGTCGCCCACCAGATGAGAATGATCAAACCCAAACATCAATACCCTACCAGCACTCTAAAACCCCGCTACCGCGAGGGTTCAAAGCCCGTGATAAGCATCAACCTCCGTCAATACCGCTCAAGAGCGGATTCTTTGACTGGTCTATTGAGGTAGTCTACCCATGTCAGACAGCGGTACAAATGGCTTACCTATCCTAGTACTTTCGTGAGCCGCAAATGAAGCCCAACGAGCCTGATGAACCAGGCAGCGATGACTACAATGCACGGTTATGGAGGAGAGTCCGCAACGAGAAGGTTTTGAATCAGACCCAGCCATTGAAGGCCATGGCAGGTACCAGCCGATGGGAAACTGCTACTGGGTTCTTTAACAATGGAAGTCAGCCAATGAAGATGTGCTTTCATCAATTCGAAGAGCATCTTGCAATTGCCGATGACCGTGACAGCATATGGTATGTACAGCATGAAATTTATAGACTGCATCGCTCACATTAAATAGTATATGGAATTGGCAGCAGAGTGCTCGACTAAATCGCTTTTCAAATGGCAACCCCAAGGGGTCCAGGATCAACGAAGCAAGATTCATCAACGAAGACGACCAAGCTCTACTGATGACAGGCTCCTCCGATGGCGTAATTAAGGTGTTTCGAAATTACGAATCAGAAAAGGAAATAGAATTGGTGTCCGCCTTTCGAGCCTTGACTGACCTAGTCCCGAGCAACAAAAATGCCGGCCTTGTCCTAGACTGGCAGCAAGGCCAAGGGAAGCTGCTCGTAGCCGGCGATGTCAAAGTAATCCGAGTCTGGAACGCAGCCACCGAGATCTGCACCAATGTAGGTTCCTCATCTACTTTCCTGTACCATATTAACGGATACAAGGATATTCCTGCCCGCTCAGGCTCCTGCATCACATCCCTCACCTCCGATCAAGTCGCCGGCAACGTCTTCGTCGGCGGCTACGGCGACGGCGCGATCCGAGTCTTTGATCAGCGTCTGAAGCCCGCACTGGCAATGGTCAAAGTCTGGCGTGAGCATAAACAGTGGATCACGAACGTGCATATGCAGAGAGGAGGCTTGAGGGAGCTTATCAGTGGCAGCAGAAACGGGGAGGTCAAGCTATGGGATATTCGAAAGGATAAGCCGTTGCATACGATTCGGGCGACAAAAGACACCTTACGAACATTAAGCGTGCACGAGCATGCACCAGTATTCGCTACGTATGTCCCCCTCCCCCCCCTTCCATCTGCCCCCCCAAACTACCATCACACTAATCCCCTTTGCCCCCCGACAGCGGCTCCGAACGCCACAACGTCAATCTCTTCAACGTCAACGGCGCCTTCCTCAACAGCGTCGAGCCCTACTCCAGCTTCCTGCACAACAGCCGCTCCACGCCCATTGCGGCCATGGCGTTCCATCCCCACCGCATGATGCTGGCGTGTGCGGCGTTGGGGAACATGCATGTTAATCTTTTTACTTGTCGGGGGTAATGTGGGGGGCTAGTGAGGGAGATGATTTACGAGGGCAACGATGATGGGATAATTTGAACGGTTGTTCTTGGCGCTTGATAGCGGGTTTAATGGTGGATGGTGCGCTAGGCGCAGGTGGGGGGTTGCATTGGGTTGCATAGCATGGCAGAGCAGGGCTTTAGGACTTGTATTCGCTAATCATAATTAGAGCTGGTCGTACCAATATCCGATACCGAAGTGGTTTCTTGCCTTTGAAGAGCAACTGTCCCTACGAATGCTGTATCACAAGCGAACTCCGAACTCCGATTGCCCGTCGCTGCAGTAATAGGTAAAGTTGGTGGTTTGTAGAGATCCCTCAGAGTTGAGAAAAAAACCTATTCGGGCTGTGTTTCCGGAAGGGGCTGTTTATGATACATACATATGAGGGGGTTGGGTTGGGTTTGGGTTTCCTGCGATGGGGCTCATCTGACTCCCCCCTCTCCAAATCCCTTCGAACCTCTTGGCTATGTATCTCACCAGCCCAATAACCACCCATCCCATCCCATCCCACCCGTATCCCCCCACCCCCACCCTCCCCCTCAACCCAACACAACCTACACCCCAAACCCATCACCAACCAAAGCAACAGCGAGATCAATCATTCAGCTGCAGTAGCTACTCTCTCTCTCTCTCTCTCTCTCTCCGCTGCTAAACTAACCTAACCTATTTCCCCCTAGCTTAGTAAGGGAAAATATGTTAAGTGGAGTTTCTGGAAGAGATGTGGGGGGGGGAAGCGGATATAGGGGG
>JAABUW010004381.1_pt1 | contig 19201 bp, 26 predicted proteins | sample 5560081 | NCBI WGS metagenome assembly JAABUW01 (sample SAMN10711882, study PRJNA513363) | rock metagenome | isolation source: Antarctica rocks | place: Antarctica: Victoria Land, Knobhead sud
GGTTCTCGTGAAGAGGAGTGTCAAGGAAGCAGGGCAAGCAGGCTTATACTAAACAGGTCTGGTACAAGGTATTGTATTCAGTGCTTAGGAGATTGCTAGAATCATAACATGAGTTGAGCACGAAGCTCCTATCTACTGGAAACATCGCCATCTATATAGACATAGGAGATTCATGCCAAGAGCAGTGCTCAGCATGCTCAGCTTCCTGAGCAGTCTGATCACTTCCAGGCTCAGGGTGCTCACTTCCCTGAGCAACCTGAGCACTAGCCATGCCTTAGTATCCGCTTCCCAAGGGTTCCTACGGTCACGCCTGGCTGCGCTTAACACTTATCAGCTAAGGTTTTTTAAAGCTATACGTATATCCTATATATTATAGGTATATTCTCAGCCCTATACTATACTCGCTCTATTAATATTGTTAGACTTACTAATTATTGTATGGATTAATATGCAAAATGGGGGGATTATTTTCAGCGCTAAGGAATCTCGATAGTCCTGAATACGCTAAATCCTGCCGGAGACGGATATCTCGATTTCTTTGCTGAGTCTGTCAACAATACCTATACGGGGAACAGTAGATGGATGCGATGAGCTTGTAGGGCTAGGAGCCTGCGGAGACCCTAGAGAGCCGCAATCACGCTTGCTAGAGGCGATTAAATAATAGCTTTGAGAATGCACAATTGCTATGGAAGTCGCAAGCTGCAATTAGGGAATCCCGGCCATTTGCTTGAACGTTGGTGTTAATTGTGCTGATTCTGCTTCAATGCAGATGAGAAACGAGTCCTGCAACTACTGGCCAGAATTGCGGTATCTCGATTTAGATATTGTTTCGTGTCTGCAACTCAAGAGGAACATCCTTGATCCTCTTTGCCACCCATTCATCATTTCTATTATCTATTCTACAAGTCTCCAAAGCTCCAGGATACTATTTCCACAATCCTGCCTATCTCACCTTCCCTCCCCGGCGTCCACGTCCCTGAGTCCGAGAAAAGGTTCTCTATCAGCCGCCTGCATGAGTTCCGTGTTCTGCTCTTTCAAAATATTGAATCGTCGCTCGGCTTCCCAATTCCAGATACTGTCAGAGGCGAATATGAGGTTAATCTCTTCGAGTGTGCGCTGATTTGTTTCGGGATAGAAAGCCCAGACCATGGGGATAGTAATGGCGTTGCAGGCGGCGAAGATGTAAAGAGTCTTTTCGCCAATAGCTTTGAACATGACTATATTCGTGTATCAGCAACAATATCAGAAGTAAAGAGATTATATCCTGCGGAATTTACCAGGGCACAGAAGGGTCAGCCATGCATTGCCTATAGACCATCCTACTACTCCCCAAGCATTACCCTTCGCTCGTATTTCTAAGGGAAATATTTCAGCCGGATATAGCCAGGGTACCGTGAGCCAGGTGGCTCCAAAAGTTGCAGTGAACAGATAAATGGAGAAGACAGCTGCGATACCATAACGCTGTGCGGAGGGTTCCGAACCTCTTATGCTAAGGTGTGAGAATGCACCAGCCAGGAACATTGCGATACCCTGGACGAAGGAGCCCCAGTAGAGCGTCCAGCGACGGCCAATTCGGTCCAAGGTGAAGACACAGACTAGTGTCGCGAACTGGCGAATGTTAGCACGCACGAATTGATAGATCCAAAAAAGAGACCAACCATGTAGATGGTATTGTTTAGACCAGAAACCCAACCGCTATCTTTATTACTGATACACGCCATCCGGAATATTGTAGGCTGATATATGGTCACACCAGCTATACCAACCCATTCTTGCATAATCTGCAACCAAACCACTAATTGCACTCTCCGGCCAATATGCAATGTATCATCACCGGACCCTAGCAGCATATGAAGATAGGTCTGAGATTGCGAGGTTTTCCGTTCTAGCTGAACAGTATTTCGAATATCTTGAAATTCCGCTTCTGCTTTGCCTGTGTCTTCACCCTCCTCACCACGTAACCTTCCTAGGATATATCTTGCCTCGGTTTCTCTCCCCACTTTGGTCAGCCACCGTGGGCTCTCCGGAAAGACCCATACCATGAAAAAAAGCATAAGCAAAGGTACGATTTGAAATGCGATGGGGAAACGCCATATGAGTTGCGAAGTGCCGTCGCCGTAGAAAGAGCAAGCGTACTCGATCCAGTAGGCGAAGCCAACACCAAAGATGTTTAGGGTGAACTCAATAGCAATGAATTGGCCACGTGAAGTATGTTCAGCCACTTCAGTGGCCCACACGGGAACAACGGCGTTGAGCATGCCGGTACCAAACCCGTTGATCAGGCGGGCTGGATAGTGTGGTCAGCGATAACCTGTGTGCTGACTTGAAGTAGATCCGAGTACTCGTACGCAGAGAGCAGAGATCAAGAGATAGAGAGACTGTACCGAAGAACATCCAATATTGATTTTGGGCAGACGTTTGCAGCAATGCTCCAATCACTGCCCATGCAGCACCAAGCCCGATGGTTCTGATACGGCCATGCCGATCTCCAAGAGAGCCACCGAAAAGGCAGCCGCAAAGAGTGCCGAGATAGTAGACAGAAACCTTTGGTCCGCTTAGCATTATTATGGCGAACCATGTAGCGCCGACTTATCTAGTGATACTTACGATTGTTCCCTGAAGCACGGTATTCGTTACTACGATGGCTCCTGTTTCTTGGTCTTTGTATCCGAAATGCATAGTTGTATCATAGTAGTTCTCGGCATTGTTGACGCCGCCCATCATACCTTGGTCATAGCCGAAGAAGAATATGGAGAGACCAGCGACGCAATTGATGGCGATAAGGAGTCTGCGCTTTTGCAGGTGGTGTACGACATTGTATCTGGAGATGCGAATTGTGCTGGGCCTGACGGATTTCGCTTGGCCCTCCTCGCTGGTTTCTGTGTCGAGATGTTCATATTTCTGGTCTAGTCATTAGGTAAGCCTCAACTTGCCACGACGCGGATGGGTTATGTTCAGAAAGCGATATTCACAACAAACATTCTTTAGTGCGCAACGGCTTCTATATCATTCGCTCATTGCTAGTTTGAACCATTCCTTCATATGTCAAGAAGTTGAAAAGCGATCATAGCGTCGAAAGTACAAAGGTTGTCGGATGTCCTCAGACCGTGAGGCTACGCTACGTGACAAGTGTTGCTGCACCCTCTGACATACACAAAATGAGAGAAAAGTTGTACTACTTACCAGCTACAAAAAGCCTTCGCACAGATCCATCAAAGAGCCTTGTCATATGCCATCCTGGGTTGACAGATGGCATGTTGATACCGCGGTCTGATTGCTGGGGTGGGCAAACAAGTCAAGAGACCAAAGCTTCAAAGGATAGTGTCATGGCGAGGCACCATGCGTTGGTCCCTTTGGCCAACTCAGTTCCCTGGCTGCCACCAAACCATGTTGATATAACGACGGAGCCCAAATAATCTGGAGCAAGACTTGACTAACAGATAGGGGAAGCACTAGCAGCGGGCCGACGGGTCGGCACGCTTGGATCGTGCGCTATCCTCAAAGTGTCCTCGCGTCGTGATAAAGACGCACAGATATCTCATTCGAATGTAGAGCAAAGGAAGGAGACAGGTAATGTAGCCTGACGACTAGTGCTTATAGGTAGTCACTGTTCTTTTCTTGATGCCGTTTCGCATCTCCTCTTACCATGTTCTACCTACATCACTCAATGCTAGATAATGGATGGCGAGTGCGTTGCAACAACGCTTCCCTATTGACTGGCTGCGATACCCCAATATATGCAGAATCTTACACAGGTGCACGAAACCAACTTCATCAAAGTACGAAGCTCTCGTATGCTTCCAAGATAAGGAGCACGCCTCAAAACTCACGCCTTGCCTTGACTTAGGGAAAGCTTGGTCACTTCGTGCTCTCGTTCTCGTCTTTGGCCGGGATCGAAGTTCGTGAGAGAGCGTTGACAAATTGCTGGGTGAGCTGGGACTTGGTATGCGCCTTCTAGCTCTATATCAACGCGCAGGTCTCGTCAATCCGAACGCTGTCGACGTGGTATCTCCGCGCCGTACCACCATTTTGTCATGCAGTGAAGGACTGCTTAAATTACTGTAGTCTTTAGGCCGCCGCGTCTTGAGAGGATCACTCGCCTTTGTGTTGGCTATCTTGGCCTCCATTCTGAGCGTTGCGTCCCCGTCTATGCTTCTACTTGCGTATGTCGTTGATGAAGCTTGGCCAAGAGTGTCGGTCGTTGCCGGCCCTACGGCTGGCCCGTAAATCGACTTCCCTGGCCATGGGCTCAGCCAAGGCGATTCCAAGACCTTGTCTGCAGACGGTCGGTCGTGAGGTCGATAGGACACCATGCTCTCCGCTTTCATGATGGCCATGTATACATCCACATTGTCTTCGGCACCAATTGCGTCCCAAACCTCTTTCGCAAGATTTTCGTCATATTCGTCTTCGTTTCTATATTCCATTTTAGGGGTAATCACATTAAGAAGCCACAACAAGGTCATCCCCATACTGTACACATCGACTGAATTGTTGTACCATCCTGTAATGACTTCTGGGGCAGAGTAGCCATCGGTGCTGCAACGAGTATTAGCCTTGGTTGACGTGGATGCCGACCCGAAATCTGCAAGGAGAATCTCCAGAGGTCTGGAGGATTTCATCAAGAAGTTCGTCGGTTTGATGTCTCGGTGAATTATCCCTTGCTGATGCAGGTAAATGACGGCTGAGAGCCCCTGTCCCATGATTGACTTGATACTGTCCATTGCCAGAGGCCAGTCCATCTTGTGCTGAAGTCCATGAAGATTCTTCAAATACGTTTGCATCAAGAGTACCATCGCTTCAGGATACTCAAATGCAGTCAGGACTCGTATTGCACATTGCTATGCCTGGTATTAATTGAAGACTACCGTGAACCTGAGACAAATTCGGCTTACGTGATGTACCTCTTGGGCTATTTTAGCCTCCAGCCGAACGCCTCTGATGGTGGACGCCCCACTGACTTTATCGTTGGGAAGTCTGCGAATCTTTGCGGCAAACACATGTCCTGTTTCATGATGATGGTACTCGTATACTGATCTTTCACCACCCGAGACAAGGAATCCTCCCTGCTTGTATATATATAGTACTTTCTTTCTCCACTCCATCGACTGTTGTGGCTAGCCCAAAGCTCGTAATGGTGGCGAGGCGGTATGTTTTTATCACCCGATGTTTCGTCCTCTGCTTGCTCGTCCGTCGTATCTGAAGTAGACTGTGCTGGCTCTAAAGCATGTCCCACCATAAAATTGAACGTGCATCCATCAATTTGTATTTGATTGTCGTTCAACAGAGGTCCTACCTCTATGCGCAGCCAACTTCTACTTGAGACAACCACGTCTGCATTATTGACAATGATGGTCGAACTCAACCTTGGATTACCCGTTGAATTTGATGCTGGGTCCCCAGCTATGGTCTCAAAATGTTTGGATCTTGTGCTTGTATTGGGAAGCAGGAACTGCGATATCTGTTTCCTACCAAACTTATACGATCTGTATGAGTAACGAATAACCATTACGCGACTTGGCTGGCCAGGTCCATGCGATGCTTTAAAAATTACTAGGTTGCGATCTAATGAGACTCTGGAAGGGAGTAAGCCAACTGTATCAGGAGCTGTAAGAGGGGCGTACGGTATGCTTCGCCGGTAATTGATGAATATAGTTCATTGCTGGCTCTGTCTCTGGTTTTAGAATCATAGCAACGTCACTGGAATCTGTGTCCATATTATGTAGGCTGGGTGGGAGCTGCTACTTGTGAGCGCCTTGGTGGTGTAAGTGCAGCGATGTGTCGAGGAAAATATGCGATCACAATAACGGTGTGCTTATGTCAATCAAATACAATGAAACGATATGGAAGGCCCGACTGCAGAAATGCAGAAGTGTAACGAGATGATAGGGATAAAGATATGTAGGAGAAAAGGTGTGCGGAGCATAGGTGCAAAAACAAATCTACCTAGAGTGCAGACATGCTGCTGATGAACACCAATAACACATACCGTCACATCACGTCACTTCATTCATCCGAGGGATCGTCCTAGTCCATGATTAACCACCACATTTATTCCATAGCGTATCGTAATCTTCAAACACCTCCGACAGTTGATCTTTTGACGATTGCTCTCAAAGCTCCCACATTATCATCGCAGGAAGCTCAGTATCCACAACAGGACTTATACAACTCAAGGCAAACGACCCTCTGGTTCAATGAATTTTATCTATTAAACTCTTGAACAGCAGCAATCACAAAGGAACTGGGCAATTGCTCGAACAGTCGATCATTTTACGCAGCTTACCTAGCAAATTATTGCCTTTGCGAGCAAGTACCAGTCATGATGCAGCCTGGAATACGATTGTCGCAGCCAGGGTCTTTGAGAGACAGCAGCAATTCCTTTTCAACCCCAATAACCTCTTTCCATCCCAAACCCATAACTCACAAGCAAGTCCGCTTTCGGGTTCCCCTGGAAGACCCACCAATCTTGGCATCGAGTGTTGATATACTTCGAGACAGCCTTCGAGATCAGGAAAACGTAGAAAACGTTGAGAATGAAGAGGACAAAGAGCCGAATTGGTACGATGTCGAAGCTTCTAGAGTATGGCTCGAGAATCGGTTCCGCTTGAGACATCCTCGGTTCGGCTCTCCGTTACTCCAATACATGACAGCATGCATAGACTCGTCGAACCCTTATCCAGATCACAGCGATTTGAAATACTTGCGTTCAATGCTCTCTGAGAGCGATGACAAGAGATGGAAGAAAATCCAACCTTACAGTGCCTTCCATTACGAACGGGGTCGAAAAATCCTATACCCCGACCCGGAGCCAACAGAATCTCATCATGGCAGTCCTTCCGCATCGACCGCTATTTACGGCCACTGCGCGATTCGGAGATTCCTCATTTTGGTCAGACTCGCGCTAATTGTGAAGCATTGGTTACAGCAAGCCGCACAAGGCCCGCAAACATACCAATAAATGACACTGCAGAGCAACCATTGGATCAGACATTCATGATCAATGGTCCAAATAGCAGTCATCGAAAGCGCACAGCAGATGACGCACAATTTGAAAGCTCTAGTAGCCCAAGCACAAAGAAATCAAAAACAACCTTGGGTGCCGCTGGTCCTGAGATTTTCTTTTCAGCAATGGAATTGGTCAAACAGACTTCTTTGGACCACGGCATGATCACAAGGCATTCGCATACCTCGTTTCAGGGAGAACAACCGCATTATGATTAGGTGTATCAGGAGGATACCATTATGTCAGATGCAGGAACACCACCTCAAGCGATGAGACCGGAGCTTTGGCTCAATCCAGACATCAGCAACGATGGGGTCCATCGGGCGAATGGACCATCATATAAGCGTGCGATAATAGAAGAAGGGACGAGTGAAGAGCTGCAGAACGATGTCATCCTAAGAGAAGGACCAATAAGACAGCTGGAGAACAACATTACACGAGACGAAGGACCGAATGAATAGATGAATGTAGTTGATGCCCAAGAAGAAGCACGAAAGGAAGAGCTAGATAATGATTTCAACCAACAAGAAGGATTAGACGAACAGCTGGATAACGATGTCGCCCAAGAAGATGTGCCAAATAAACAGCCGGAAATTGAAACCATTCAAGAAGAAGGGCAAGATGACACTGTGCTTAATGTACCTGTGGTAAGAAACAAGCGGAAGAGAAAGCCGAAGCGTCAAAGCAAACGTCAGGGAGGGCTCGAACCGAACAACAAGCCCAAGCGTATGACACCCTCAAGGGAGCAGCCCCGACCTGAACAACAGATATATGTTTCTGAGAGGCTTCGCTCTGGTATTGGAAAACGTAACCATGGCAAGCCTGGTGAGTCCCACCAGCAAATGCTCACTGTGGAAGGGTTCTAACTTGCTCCAGATCTGGTTTGCCTCGCCTTCAAAGGACGAAAAGCGGAACAGATAAGAGCCTAAAAGCAAGAACAATGCTCGAGGTATCTCATCTGCCAACATAGGGACTGTCACCTGGATCCCACGAACGGCAAAAAAAAAGATAGCGGATCTTGCCGAAGCAGCGCTCGGATAATGCGTATCATCATCCCTTCGGAGAAACTCTCTCACCCTACAATGCTTGACAACGCTCTCCAATTGCTCCACCGTTGCTGGATTTTGGATTGAGCATATCTTGTTTGCCATAGGGAGCTATGAAGGATGTGAAGATTTTACTCAGCCAGACAACCCGGACGGCAAAACACATGAACCTAGCGAGATGAGTCCTCGGGTCAACCTGACCTGACAATGCAGTATTCCGGATTGGCCCACGCTTAGTTGAAGCGAACATCGAGATCTGTGAAGAGCAATTTCCGGTCGTTCCAACGTACATATCTCGGATCATGATATTCCGAGTCGAGGAAGATATCGCAGCTTTGTGGGATATGTTCTCCGGTGGTTCCAGCGTTACTAGATTCCGGATTAAGCTGCCCTCAGTTGAACTTATGTGGTGCAGTAGTCTGCCTACAAGTTCACGAATACACACCGCTTGTTGAGAGACTTTCTCTAGTTGTTCCACCACCGCTGGATTCCCGATTGAAGTACCTCTATTCAACGGTCTGTCAAAACCGGAGTGTGAAGTCAAAGAACATTACCATCATCTAGGCACCGCAGATCTGGACGATGACTTCTCCTGTGGTTCCACCAACGTCGGATTATGTACAACAAAGCATCTTAGTCACATACCATGCAAACTAGCCGAGAGGATGGACGCATCGTACCATGCTGAAGCAAGGAAAGTCAGCTTTACAAGTAGAGGAGAAAAAGATGACGAGCGGTGGGTTGCCAGGAGCTAGGATCATCGCTCGAGAAGGACGAGAAAAAACAAACTCCCGAAAAGACGCATGTGGCTAAAGAAGAGGAAGCTCAAAGATCATGGAATGAGGCCAGAAATCCAGGTATGGAGAGATAGCAAGCACAGATACCGGAGAAGGCATCAACATGATCTTTTGAGCGAGAAGTGAGCTGGAAGGTGCTAATCTGCTGATCGAATGGAGGCCCAAGTCACAGTCTCGTTGAGACTGGGCGGTGCGTGCTAGAGAGCACCGAGGAATACGTCCTATTTAGCTTGCTTTCATGAATTATCGATGTTGACCAAGGTGTTCGAGGGATGAGATCGGGGGTTTCTGGAGGCATTGGAGTTCTTCCAAAGGCGGTTGCTCTTGATTCATATCTATCTGCGTGATCCAATTGCAAACAACGACCATTCAACGGCAGTGATATGGTCAAGATCATTGTTAATCATAGGACAAGGTCTATGACCACAAACTCGTAGACTTCAAAGATGGAGGAGCTCGCTGAGACTTGCCCACTACCCCGCTAACTTCCCAGACGCAAAAATATACGTGCAAGATCATGAAGATCTGTACTAGATACATTCTGAAGCCCAGGTCAGAATTTGACAGCGTTTCGACATTGCTTTGAGGCGATCCTGATCTTCCTCGTTCGACAGTACCTGCTGACCTTGAACGAGCCGCGCTCAATGGCCATTCTTCCCATTGCTTACGGCCCACCTCGACCTCAAGCGCGACTCTCCTACTTGGCTCTCTCGGCCATCTACCGCCCTCTCTCCACCTCAGCGTCCCGGCGCTCGTCATCCCAGTTCCGAAGGTCCGACTTCACTGGTCAGCCGTTCACAGGGAGCTATGAGCCCGGGGGAAGAACAACAGGCCCTCTTGGAGATGCCTCAGTGCTGGGGGCGCCAATATTAACGCCCAAGGTGCTCAAGCAACATCTTGACAACTTCGTCGTAGGCCAAGAAAGAGCAAAGAAAGTGCTGAGCGTTGCTGTATACAATCATTACCAGAGGATACAAGAGTCGTTACGGCGGGAAGATGAGGAACAGGAGCTGTTGCAGCAGCAGCTGCGGAGAGATATGGCAGAAGGTCATCCGTTGAGTGGTATGTACATAGGTACACCACATGCAGACCTCTAGCTAAGTATGGCACAGATGAGTTTCCGGGCCATCAACAAGCAATTCATTTGCACCCTCCATTATCTGGCTTAGGCGCTCCTCCAATAATCGATCAATCACCTCTAACCCTTGACAAAGCCAACATAATTTTGTTGGGGCCCTCCGGGGTAGGGAAAACGCTCATGGCCAAAACCCTCGCTCGGGTCCTTGCGGTGCCCTTTAGTATGTCAGATTGTACACCATTTACACAAGCTGGCTACATCGGTGAAGATGCTGAGATATGCGTGCAAAGACTTTTGGCTGCTGCAAACTACGATGTAGCAGCTGCAGAGCGAGGGATTATATGCCTAGATGAGATAGATAAGATCAGCTCTGCAAAGGTTAGCCACGGGAAGGATGTCGGCGGAGAAGGCGTGCAGCAGGCTCTGTTGAAGATAATTGAAGGAACGACATTACAGATACAGGCCAAGCAGGAGAAATCGGCACGAGGACCATCAACTCCCTCCAGCAGCCACCCAACCAACAGCCCTCTTTCCGGTGGCATGATGGGTGGTCCAGCTTCCACCTCGTCAGGCTCAGGCAACTCTTCATCTGGCCCACCAAAGGCCGAGACGTACAACGTGAGAACAGACAACATCCTCTTCATCTTCGCCGGTGCCTTCGTTGGATTGCAGAAGGTGGTCATGAACCGCATTGCCAAGGGCTCAATAGGCTTCGGCTCGCCCATAAGATCGTCCTCATCTTCATCTGGCTCATCGGCCGGAAGCCGGGATACTACCATATCAGTGAAGACTGGCTCCGAGGAGAGCAAGATGTTTGAACGGCATCTCCCTTTCTTTTCGCCCCAAGCACCGGATCAAGCGCCTTTGACCGAGTACAATCCCTTGGATCTCGTGGAGCCTACAGACCTCCAGAATTACGGGCTGATACCCGAGCTTGTCGGGCGTATACCAGTCTCGGCAGCACTGTCAGCGCTTGACGAAGAGGCTCTGGTCAGAGTGCTGACTGAACCGAGAAACAGCTTGATGAGACAGTACGAACAGCTCTTCCAGCTGAGTGGCGTTGAGTTACGGTTCACTAGAGGAGCATTGCGTGAAGTGGCTAAGAGTGCTTTGGGTATGGGGACAGGTGCAAGGGGCTTGAGGACGGTCTGTGAGCGATTGCTGACCGAAACGATGTTTGAGGCACCTGGTATATTCTTTCGTCTCCACATCAATCCTGGAGTTGGGCTAACCCTGTCATCATAGGCTCAAGCATCAAATACGTCCTCATAACTGAAGCCGTTGCCCAGCGAAAGTCAGCTCCTATTTACCTTGCCCGAGGTCAGCAGAACAGATTTCAGTCGCTCATCGCAGCTGAGGAGGAAGAGTGGGATGCTAAGATGAACAAGGATGGAGGTACGGGAATTAGCAATGGCGAGGGAGGTGGCCCGACTAGTTTCGAGGAATATAGGGAGAAGAGCAAGGCCGCTGGGTTTATGTAGAATGCCTATGGATATGACTGAACGATCGATGTATATATGGGTGTGGGAAGCAGCGTCGGCGCTGGGCATTGGAAGGATCCGGATATGCTGGGCCATCACATATTGAGGATTCCGCATTTTGGCATGCAAGAGCTAGGCTCATGGTAGTAATTTTGACTTTAATTTCGGTTTGATCTACCTTTGATCCACTGAGATATTTCGACTCGCAACGACATCGAGAAAGGTTCTGCAAAGTTTGACCAGCATTTAATGTATCTTTTGTTATACATCTGTACAGTGGCCCAAGTATAGACAATGTGCCACACCACGCCGAGTCCCCTCTTCTTTCAGGCATCTTGCCTTGTTAAAGTCCCCATGCCTCTAGGACACCGAGAGCACATTGGACACGTCTACCCCTCCTGATGCTTGCGAGGCAATGGAATGAAAATTCGCCAATTACTCGTCATCACTTGGCGGTGGCCCACGCCTTGGCTTACTTTGAACCATTCCCTTACCTTTATAGCCTTCAGAGGAAACACCAGTGATGGGTTCGGTTTTCTGGTTCTGATGACAAAACACATAAGTCAGCACGAAATGTACCAAACCCTGTCTGAGGAATGCACGCTTGAATTCAAGAGCCACCCACCTTGAGGTATTGATTTGTCATCTCTTGATATTGTGCATTCATCGTACCCGGTGCTGGCCGTGCCAGTTGACGAATCCCCCAGAAGAGTATGAAAGACACGCCGACAGCAGCCATGGTGACCTTAAAGACCCACCAATTCTCGCCTGGGGGATCAAGGGCTCTAGGACCATGAGGGCCAAATGCGATCCAGTATGCTAGATAGAATAGACGTCAGCCTTGCAACACGCCGTACGTTAATCCATTCGAGCGAGAGAATATGTGAGGTAGGGCTGTTTGATACAGGAAGACAGGGTGAAAACCACGATCGCGAGGCCCAGGACAGCCACGTACCTGCTTTCCGTTCCTGTAGAGTCATTTCATGCCAGTCACGCTTCATCCGATCCCTCAATGCCATCCACAGATCCGCCTGCTCCTGAGGAGGCATTCCCTCCCATCGCTTCTCAATATCTGCGAGCGTGGGGTTGGATATGGCATGGGCAGCGACCGAGCGCGTCTGTTGACGTCTGGCATCGGCGGTGCATATCGGTAGGGTAGGCTTGGGAAGTCGGAAAGCGGTACGTATCGAAGGACCTCGGAAAGAGGAGGAGCTGGGGGCTGCTCGAGGGAGCGACCGTAGCATGGTGAACGAGGGTCAAAGGAGCGGCGGGTCAGAGTGAGGAGAGGAGCTGCTCTCAGCTGTTCTTTTGGAGCCCTGTCACGCGTTCACAGCTCAATTGATCATGATCCGCATGGAAAAAGTGGTGATTTCCATCTGTGACTGGCCGCAGGAAGTCGATATTCAGCGACTAGCGCTAGCGGCTTTTTCCGAGCGCCCGATTCGTTTTCTCCTCAGAATATCATTCCAAGCTTCAAGACCCTCGTTCCATTATTCTCCTTCGACCCTCACCGTTCTTTTACATTACACACAATGATCAAGAGGTATAAGAGCACTACCCACTGAGTTGTACCGCTTTCAATGGCTCTGGCTGACCTCTAAGCTTCGGATACAGCGGCCTCGCTCGAACGCTCCGAGCCTCTGCCTTCTCACGGCCAACAGCAGCTCGACGCGCCTTTCGGCCCATAAAGAGCAACCTCTCGCCCGTTCTTGGAGCTAGATTTGCGAGTGATGTGCGAGATGGCAAGATCCATCAGGTGATTGGAGCTGTCGTCGACGGTATGCCAAATATCCCTCAGTTGAAATCGGATGTCCCACGATGGAGCTCTTAATCAATACATGCGCAATTGTATTCTAACACATATCATCTGCTTAGTGAAATTTGACAGCGACCAACTCCCACCTATCCTCAACGCCTTAGAAACGGACAATGGCGGTACCAAATTGATTCTCGAAGTCGCTGTACGCTGGACCTCAATTTCCGCTATAACATTATAGGGGCTAACATATAATATAGCAACATTTGGGTGAAAATGTTGTGCGGACGATTGCTATGGATGGTAATGAGCTTTGGTCAAAATGGCAGGATCTGAAAAAGGTGCTGATGAGAGATGTTCAGGTACCGAGGGTCTCGTACGTGGAAGGACAGCCACCGACACTGGGTCTCCGATCATGATTCCTGTCGGACCTGGAACCCTTGGTCGTATCATGAACGTCACTGGTCAACCAATTGATGAGCGTGGCCCTATTAAGCACACCCAGAAGATGCCCATTCACGCTGATGCCCCCGAATTCGTCGAGCAATCGACATCCGCTGAGGTACTCATCACGGGTATCAAAGTCGTCGATCTCCTCGCTCCCTACGCTCGTGGCGGAAAGATTGGACTCTTCGGAGGTGCTGGTGTTGGCAAGACCGTGTTCATCCAGGAGCTGATTGTACTTATCTTGGCTGACATGAGGAGGGATGGAAGCTAACATGAGCAACAGAACAACATTGCCAAGGCCCACGGTGGTTTCTCCGTCTTCACCGGTGTCGGCGAGCGTACTCGAGAGGGCAACGATTTGTACCACGAAATGCAAGAGACTCAGGTCATCCAGCTGGATGGAGAGTCCAAGGTCGCACTCGTGTTCGGTCAAATGAACGAACCTCCAGGAGCTCGTGCCCGTGTCGCTCTTACTGGTTTGACCGTTGCTGAGTACTTCCGTGACGAGGAAGGCCAAGATGGTCGGTCCCGATTTCGCCAAACCGGAGACCCCCCTGCTAACATTCACAGTGCTTTTATTCATTGACAACATTTTCCGATTCACTCAAGCTGGTTCCGAAGTGTCTGCTCTTCTTGGTCGTATCCCTTCTGCCGTCGGTTATCAACCCACTCTCGCCGTCGATATGGGTCTCATGCAAGAGCGTATCACGACCACCCAGAAAGGATCAATTACCTCGGTGCAAGCCGTCTACGTGCCTGCTGACGATTTGACTGATCCCGCCCCTGCTACCACCTTCGCCCATTTAGACGCCACCACTGTCTTGTCCCGCGGTATCTCAGAATTAGGTATCTACCCAGCTGTCGACCCCTTGGATTCCAAATCTCGTATGTTAGATCCTCGTGTGGTCGGTCAAGATCACTATGACACTGCTTCACGTGTGCAGCAGATGTTGCAGGAGTATAAGTCGCTACAGGATATCATTGCTATCCTGGGTATGGACGAGTTGTCAGAAGCAGACAAGCTCACTGTCGAGCGTGCACGAAAGCTCCAGAGATTCTTGAGCCAGCCGTTCACTGTCGCTCAAGTGTTCACAGGTATCGAGGGTAAGTTGGTGGACTTGAAGGATACCATTCGAAGCTTTAAGGCGATCATGAGTGGGGAGGGTGATGACTTGCCAGAAGGTACGTTTCTTATAATCGGATGGTATAATGCCTCAGGTGCACATGCTAATGAATTGCACAGGTGCTTTCTACATGGTTGGCGACATAGATTCAGCGCGCGCCAAGGGGGAGAAGATCTTGGCAGATCTGGAAAAGAACTAGATGTAAGAGGGGTGTAGAGCTTTGTACATTGAATCCTCAGGAGATGTCCATTCAGCGGTGCTCTAGTTGCGGATCACAATCACAAAAGACTTTTCAATGCTGCTCGTCTACGTTCAGCTGGTTGTACCTGTACTTGAAAATATAAATCCATGTCTCGTGTCAACAACACCTTACACAAAATGGCCTGCTGTTTCTTCCACGTTCTTTGAATACTTTTATCATGACCATCCTTCGCTCGCCTGCAAACACCAACAAAATCCCATCCCCAATGTGTTCCCACTACCTATCCCATTTCTCAAACGTACACGCTCCAAATTCTCACGCCACCAACTAATATATCCCAGAGGCCCCGCGTGGCAGACTCCACGATGCCGAAAGGCACGGCGATTGATTCTGAGTAAATTTATTTGTATTGTTAGTACACGTTGCCATTCGCTGGTAAGTTAATGTTTATCTCTTCAAGGCGGATGAAGACTCTCAGTACTAGTATCCTAAACGTTTTCCGTCTCTATAGAAAAGATAATAGGGCACTCTCTATTATAGACAAGCTCTAGCCGCCTTTCCACAATCATCCGTTACAGATACGACCCCAACCAGCTGCTCTCCCATTTCGTTATTATGGCACGGGTGGAGGCAAGGACGGGAGCTGAGCGAGTTGTGAAGAGGGAGCTTCTTCTTACTCTTCCTTAGTTGTCTCTATGCTTCTCTCGGCGTTGAAGGGGTCGATAGTTTCATTTTCCACCTCTACCTTTCTCCTTTCACGTCCGCGGGAACCGCCATTGGATACATCGTGGATGACGAGCACTTCTCGAGCGTTATCAACGATTCCGCCTGGGTTCGTGAGGAAGTTTTCGATTTCGGTGGCTGAGCGGCCGGAGTCGCTTGTTGGTAGCCAGCGACGGTTGTCGCCTTCGCCGCCTCTGCGTTTGTGAAGGCGGAGGGGAAGGGGGTTTGATGTTTCTGGGGTGATGGATGGAAGCCAGCGACGATTGTCGCCTTCGCCGCCTCTGCGCTTGGGGAGGGGGTTTGCGGTTTTTGGAGTAAGGGATGGAAGCCAGCGCTGCTGGAAGATTCGATTGTCGCCTTCGCCGCCTCTGCGTTTGGGGAGGGGCGGGGCGTTTGCTATTTCTGGATTGCTGGAGGTAGGAGGTTTGGGTTGGGGATAGTTGAGGTCGCTGGTGGGGAGTGTGGGAGGTGTTGTTGGGGGAGCGCCCGGGATTGAAGGCCGTGCTGCTGTTGGGATTGTTGTGGAGAGTATGCTGAGGAAGAAGAGGATGAAGCGATGGATTGGGTATTGCATTGTGATGAAGGGTGATTGTAATAGGGGGTGAAGATGATCAGAATTGATAAACGAGTCCTTCTAGTTTGGAATTTTAAATGGATGGATCCGGGAAGCTGCGTAAAGAAAGCTTGGACTTCATATGGAGTTGGTGGGCTCCAGGTGGACTGCTGGTGACGTCCAATATTGAGGATTGGCATATGCCTCCGGAAACGTGTAGCGAGCCATTCATCGAAGCATCTGCTCAAAAGCAAGAGATCATTCGTGCGAGAAGCAAGGAAACAATACAGGCGCGATCAATCGGCAGGGGAGTTCTTAGAGTGGCCAAGTGGGACTCTAAAGCACCAATACTGGGTTAAGCTGCGCAGCCCCCCTTGAACGTAGACCGCGAGAGATAGCATCGTCGATCGCTCTGTGTAGAAGAGAGCTATGAAGAGCCGCGTCCGACAGTGATTGCATCGCGTAGAAGTGAAGTGCATCCTAGGGAAGGTATGTTGCAATATAACATCGTCGCTTGTTCGTTTAGCCGAGCGTGTACTGTGAGAATCAAGAATGGGCGCTGCCGGCCATGATGCGAAGTGGCTCTCTGGTTACTTAGATGGCATGACAGACGACCGAACATAAAGAAATTATATAGTACTTACCATTAGGGCAAGAGTCCCTCATGGTCAAGCCTTCAGCATAGTGGCGCCCAGATGTGACTTACTGAATTTGTTGTCATGGTCGCATTTCCATTTCAATCCAACCGCTTGCTGGTAATTCTATCCAACAATGACTCTGCCGTCTTGTTTGAAGGCCTGTTAAGTTGATATCAACATGAAGCATGACAGAATCGGTCATGCTATTGAGCTTCGAATATATCATGATAGACGAGTAGGGGATCACAGAACTTCAGTCCTGGCTTGCGGTGCCATCGTATTGAAGTGCATTTATGAAAGGTACTTCCCACAGGCGGGGGGGGAGCTGCAGAATAGACGCTCATGGCAAAACCACCAAAGACCACTGTACCAATGTAATTGGTCAGGTCTGAATTCGTCGAGCTCATCGGGTGTGAAAAGTCGCATGCCTCCCTAGACTGGGCTCTGCTGCTCATGTGCTCTGTCGGCAACCGACAGCTACTTTCAAAGCACCGCGTACAGCCAAGATAAGGTCTGCATTCTCTTGCGCCGAAACCCTCACCGCTTGGATGGAAATGTAAGAGTGATCTGACTCACCAAAATCTGCCGCATACAGCGCTGCGAAGCCCAATTAGGAGTCATAGCTCCACATCTATAGGTCTTTACATGTGATTACAAGCATTTTGTTAGACGAATAGGAGTTTGTTTGACTGTCTCGACTGTTACGTGGGTTTAGAGACATGGAAGAGCAGCGTTCATACTAGCCCGAAACCACTAGCGCTTTCGAATACTAGTACGCAGCTAAAGTAAGGCCCGCTGACGCCGACAAGCTTACGCCTTCCCGCTAGGTACCTGACCACTAGAAGTATGCCCTGAGATGAGCTCTTTTTAAGCAATTTGGGGGCTTCACATAGCGGCTTTAGGCTAGCTGGCCGGTGGGGCTGCTGGGAGCGTTGACCCCAGGCCAATATGTTATGTGAACGATCTCAGAACTCAAAGCGAGCCTTGGTTGATCTCAATACTTGCTGTGTTCCTCAGAGCTTTATAGAATGACTTTGACTCGGATCAGGAGGTTGAACGGACGGGAAGATTTTGGTATGTAGAATAGGCCAATGCATATTTCAACGACGCCTACCGAGCAAAGAGAACGCCGAACCGCAATATCCTGCTTGCTTGTGATTTGAGCTTGACATCAGACGGATGCATCGTGTTCCGTCGGTTAATTACAATTACTCTTTCCGTCCCTACATCCAGCAAAGCGTTTATGTCCACAGATACCCTGTCACTGACCAACGGTTATAGAACGGCGATGAGGCCGACGAATGCGAGCAGGGAAGTACAAAGGGACCTGGCGGCTCTAACAGCGTTGCCGGTGAACGGCACCGTCGTGCTTGTACCTGAGCCGCCAGTCGATTTGGTAGTGCCCGGAGGAGCGGAGGCAGACGCTGAAATCGCACTGGCTTTCGGGGTAGAACCCGTCCCAGTAGGTTAAGGCGGAATAGTGCTGGGGCCAGTACCGGCAGCCGAGGAAGTGATAGCAGCAGTTGACCCGGACTTCGTAGCGGAGTATACAGTGTTTGAAGCAACGGAAGCATTTGTCGCAACGGTCTGAAGATTAGGGAAGAAAGAGGTGAAGTTAGGGAAGCCTGTAGGTGTGACAACGGGGCCACTTCTAGCAACGCAGGTCACCGAGACAAGGGGCTGTGGTATGATATCCTGTTGACCGCCATTGATGCGTATCACATTGCCATCGGCGCCGACAAAATTGCAGTCGGAATCCTCATCTGATGGGATGATCGAGTAAACGACCATTGTATTTGCTGTTGACGAGTCAATTTAGACAGGTGCTGGCATAGAAGCTCTTCAGATAAAGGCCGGGACACTTACAGATTGGAAAATAACTGCCGTCTTCTGGGACAGTGATGGTGAAATTCCCATAACCTTGGCTGACCGAGATGAACGGTCCCTCAAAGAAAAATTCAACGACGGGCACTTGGCGAGCTTCAATTGCTCGAACCGGAGCTGAGGCCCAGCATGTTTCGATGGCGAAGAGCGCCAGGGCGGTAAAGGTGAAGAAGATCCCCATTGTAGGGAGGCACGAAATCGTTTGGAGTGTTGTTTGTAGATGCTATCGTGAGAGCCTTTTACTTGTGAGGTGGAGAGTGGACTAGATGAAATGCGGGTGGTGGTAGGAAGGGGAGTGCATACTCTTTAATTGTTCCCAGATGCGCTACTATGACCGTCTTGGCAGTAATCTTGCAGCTGACTGTGCCTTCCTGCTGCAGAAGCAGGCAGGGTTGTCGGACGTCACACCGAGGGCTGAGCGGTCATGATATGGGCCTTGTCAAAAGCCTTGGCACTCGTATTCCCT
>JAABUW010004384.1_pt1 | contig 19198 bp, 25 predicted proteins | sample 5560081 | NCBI WGS metagenome assembly JAABUW01 (sample SAMN10711882, study PRJNA513363) | rock metagenome | isolation source: Antarctica rocks | place: Antarctica: Victoria Land, Knobhead sud
TGCACTTGCTGTTGCATTAGTCAGCTGCAGCCAGGTACAACTTACCTGTTACAATACTGCAGGTGTCTGCTGTGTGTGGGAAGCTGCCACATGCTGTCTGCGTGTTAACACACCAACTGAAACGCCTTACACTATCAGATTCTACCCATACATGGCACTCAGATCTGTGAGACATCCAGCAAAACTTGCTCGACTCTTACTTCACATGCTAAGCTGCCATGTGGGGATCCTTCTGTTGCATCATGCTACTCACAGTCAGCTCTCTGCACTGTCAGCATGTCTCCTCCATTGGGCAATCACTATCAAAGCACATTTCTGTTTCTGATGGTAAACCTGCTGACCCCTGGGTAGCCTGGTATAATACTTGGCTTCTCATCAAATTGACGCCAAAAGTCATAGCCTTTTCTTCCTTATCTGTGTTTCCTTTCCTTTCCTTTCCTTTCCTTTCCTTTCCTTTCCTTTCCTTTCCTTTCCTTTCCTTTCCTTTCCCAGATCTGCTGACATGGGCATGCATGCGCTGCAGCTCGGTAATGGCGAGACAGAGATAGGTTCCGTCTATGACATTGCCAGCCAGACTTTCACCCCCTTCCATTTCTCCACCAACGCCTTCTGTGCTGGTCACTCTGTTGCTGAAGACGGCACAGTCATCATTGCTGGTAAGCAGCCCCTTGCGCGTTCTCCTTTCCAAGTCACTGAACATGCACAGCCCCTTGCGTGTTCTCCTCTCCAAGTCACTGAACATGCACAGCTGACATGGTACACAGACTCAGCACGGCACAAACAGGCTCCACAGCTCGGCCATGAGTCCACGCTCCGCACATCAAGGCTTGCGACTCAGGATGACAGAAAGTCACTGAACATGCACATGTCTCAGGGGATGTTTGTGTGTCTGTATGGATCATGTCCTGACACATGTGTCTTGGGGTGCCTTTGTGCATCTGTCTGTTCATGTGACCGTATGCACCATGTCCTGACAGTCCCATCTCTGCATTTGTTCACTACCAATTTTTCTTTGCTGAACCGCACATGTGTGGTTCCTTGCCTGTCATGACGTCTGCTTGGCAGCCATGCATGCATGTGCTGGCTGTTGTTCCAAAACGCTGCAGTCAGACTAGCTGTTGTTGGCTGTCCACTCATCTGTCAGTGACATAGTCTACTAGTGATGGCTCAAGCGCCATAAATTCAGCCAAGTTTCTGTATGCATTGTCATCTGCTGCATGTGACCCCAGCCCAGCTTCTCCAAATCTGCAGGCTGTACATCTTGGGAGACAGGCTGTATGCCAACATGCATTTCACATCCACAAACACCCTGAATAGTAGACAGGCATTGTAGACATGCATCTGTGTCTACAGCCACAGTAGACATGCATCTGCATCTACAGTTGTAGTAGACGTGCATCAGTGTCTACTCTGTCATAGTGGACATGCATCTGTGTCTACAACAAAAGTAGATATGCCTCTGTGTCTACAGTTACTGTAGACATGCATCTGTGTCTACAGGTGGAGACAATCTGAACTTGGTTCCTGGTTTCCTGGACAACGGCTTGTATGCCATCAGGCAATTCACATTCCCAGGCACCCTTAACACAGTGGTGGCTGACATGGGGGTGGCCCGGTGGTACCCCACCACTCTCACCCTTCAGGATGGCCTGATCATGATTTCTGGAGGGTCAACTGCTGAGGGTGGAGGCTACGGCAGTGACTCAGCTCTGAATGAGCCTACCTATCAGGTGAGGGTTCGTCCAGAATTGTTGGGCTAAATTGCATCAGGTTTTGGCCATAGTATGTCAAGATTTGGTCTAATTCTATCAGGGTTGCAGGTAGCCCTGAGTAAGCTGACCTACCAGGTCAGGGTTGTGCTTTGTGGTGTAGTTGGATTGCACCAGGGTCTCAGCATTTGTCATCATGTAGGTCCTCATGTGGCAGTCAAATACAGCTGTGCATAATGACCTGTCATGTACACTGCTGTTTGTGTTGACTTTCATTGGGGTTTGGCCAACACCACATTTTTATGCAGTCTGTTGTGAACGGTCTGCTAGGTTTCTGGTGGTGGTGATGAAACCTGGTCCTTACTTGACAAGCATCTCCACCAGTTGTCTGTTTTTCATATGCGTTGTTTAAGGCGGATTTGTGGCATCTCGTTGTTAGATCACATCACAAACTCTGTCATCTTGAAGCGATGTGAAAGTTTCTCTGTTGAATCTCAGCTCAGAAGCAAGAGGCTTAGGTGGTTTGGTCATATCTGCAGGATGTCTGACAGCAGATTGCCCAAAGTACTCATGCATGGACAGTTTGTAGGCCAAAAATGTCGTGGCAGGTCTGGAACGATGTTGTTTTGTTTGACATTCACAAGTTGAAGTTGAACCGCTACACCCGTGATGCTCTGAACAAGCCTGTCTGGAGGGAACTGACTTGCGTCGCACGTACCTGATCCCTGCTGGTTAAGTACACATATTGATTATTATTATTATTATCCTCAACTAGCAACTAGTCATCTACTGTCCGCCCTGCCCAGCCACATTGTGTAGTGTAATTGCTGCACAGCCAGTGCACGTATCTAACTCACAGCCACAGGTACCATGCACTGATGTTGCCTTGGTGCGCTGCCATAGTGTTGCATTTTCAATATTGTGGTGCACAAAAGCTGCACGTATCTGACCGACAGCCTGAACATCCATGCGGCATGCATGGTCACAGGAACAGGCTGCAAATGCATTGACTTTGTAACCTTGTGACAGGGTTTGATGGTTTGTCACCAAGATTTATGTCATGTCTGTGCTGCTGTGTCATGTCTGTGCCGCTGTGTGTGACTGAGCCACACATTCTTGCTGCAGTTATACAACATGGCAGACGGGGTCTACACTGACCCCGTGGACCTACCCATCCTGACCCGTACCTGGCCCATCAACCTTTACCCTTACATGGCTGTACTGCCTGTCACCGGCTCCATTTTGACCATTGCTGGAGCAGAAATCGACATCTACAATGGAGAGAGCAACCCTGCTGATTTCACAGGGCTAGATGCCCGGTACCCCGCCATCCCCAACCTACCCGTGCCTGTCAGCTACCCCCAGACGGCCACCTTTGCACTTCTGTCCCTGGAGCCTGCCAACGACTATGCTGCTGAGGTAGGCAAACTTCCGCCCCTCTGACAAGCACTGAAAGGCAGGGTGTTGCCTTGATAGTGTGGTCATAGGCTGTTGCGGGACGGGTGAATTAGTAGGCAACTTTTGCCTTTGATGCAGTGTCTAAAGGGACATATTTGAGGGAAGCCGTTGGTTGACAGTGCACTGAAGTTGTAACCTCTGCTCTAGCTACTGCACAACTTATGACGGTATGTGTATCTGTCTGACCATTAGCAGTGTTTTTTTTTCTGTTGCTAGCTGCTGCTGTTGATGTGAGACACCCTTTCTGTGACTTGTTCCAAAGCTGTCAATCACTACTTTGTGACCTCTGTCCACACTCTGTCGCTCTCTTTTCTTTGGTGCAGTCCAAATGCCTTGCAGCAAAGTCATATCTGAAGTCAGGTCTAGAACCCCATGTGGAGCAGTGTGTGAAATGAATATTGCCAAGTTTAAGAGTTTACAATTTTGGCCAAATTCATGTTTGGAGCTACGTCTGTTCATGCAGATTGTTGTCTTTGGAGGAACTGAGACCGACATGGCGACAGCCCAATGCCACATACACGTTCTGAGCCATGTGTGTCCATGCAGATTGTTGTCTTTGGAGGCACTGAGACCGACATGGCAACAGCCCAGACGCCCTCCTCTTCTAGCTCCTACCGCATCAATCTGGGCGCCGCCACCCCTGCCTGGGAGACTGAGACCATGCCTTACCCCCGTGTCATGGGTGATGCAGTGCTGCTGCCTGATGGCACAGTCTTTGTTACCAATGGTGGACAAATAGGTGAGATGCTGACACTCACTCACTCACTCACTCACTCACTCACTCACTCCTTTGCCAGGCACCAGGGTGTGCCAACTGACTTGACTGCCTCCAGTGCATTTTGATGCTTACTTGGGTTGGAACAATGTCTCAGCAGGTCTTTCGGCAGATCTGTGTGTGACCTAATGGTAGTATATAGGGTCGTCTTGGGCAACATATGTTGATTTCAGCTGCTCACACACCCTGGCATGAGCAAAAGTCAATGAAGTTTTGCTGCAGAGTACAGTGAGTGTTTTGGGTGGTCACAGCCTGATACGCAATGGAATGGGAGTAGGTTAGAGAATGCTCCAGCAATTTCCTCCAGCAATTTCAACATTGCAAAACCATCTCAAGACATGCATGTGTCTGAGCTCATTTGCATCGACATATCCATGCTCTTCACCCAATTCTCAGCATGTCAAGCTAGGTCAGCTGCTGATTGCATTACTGTGCTGTTGCAGGTATTGCTGGTGGAGTGCCCCTGGCTGCTGCTGCTACTGATGGCATCACCACTCCTGTTCTGTACAACCCCTACCTAGCAGCTGGCAGCCGGTACACAGAGCTGGCTGACTCTCAAATCCAGCGCCTCTACCATTCCAATGCCTTCCTGCTGACTTCAGGACTGGTATGTGACACACTCTCCTTTTCAGTTATGCAACACATTTGCATGAGCGTCAATAGCGACTTGCAAATTGTGACCAATAGCAACATTGGTCACAGTTTGCATGTCAGCAAAACTTGCACAGCACCCAAAGTTAATAGAATTGATTGCCGTTGTGCTCGGTGATCACATGACAACAATTGTGGTGGTAACAGATTGTGCTGTTTGTATGGTCGTGGCATGGCCAACTGTGCTTGCATATTTGCTGTCATATTTGGAGACTGTCCCGCGTATTAGAGCAGTGCTGCTGCTTCCACTGCTTTGTGTTCAAATGAAGCTATCCTGCCTGTGACCTGGTCTGTTGGCGGCATGCAGGTGCTAGTTGCTGGCAGTGAGGCAACTCTGGATTACCGTGTCCAGTTGTACACCCCCGCCTACCTGCAGAGCACCAACCCCCGCCCTGTCATGAGCGGTGCCCCGACTGACGTGGTTTACGGTCAAGCCTTCACCGTGAACTTCAGCGTCACCACCAGCATCGATCGCGTGGTCATGGTTAGGCAGAGCGCTGTGACGCACTCTATCCATATGGACCTACGGATGGTGGCTCTGGACATCACTAGCGCTACTGCTGGCGTCGTGCAGCTGACTGCACCACCTGATGCAACAATTGCCCCTCCAGGCTACTACATGCTGTTCATCATGTACCTTGGAGTGCCAGCAGTTGCCTCCTGGGTGCATGTGGGTTGATTGAAACCTTCCTTCTTCCCCTTTGCCTTCTCGGGTGTGCGACTGCAAAGTCGCACATCACATCAGTCAAGTGTCCTGTCTTGTGTGAATGGTCATGCAAGCAGGATGACACTTATTAGCGCAGGAGTACACTTGCCTTGGTCGTTCGACCGCAGGGATTGGGATTCTGTTGTTGGGTACTTATACATACCTATCATTGCTGGTATGTCTCTGTGTTTGTGCTGCATTGGCACACACGAGACACTCCTTTTCTTGCTTTTGCTGTCATGCCCCTAGAATGTTGTAGGACATGCTGCTTGGTATGCATATGGTCTTCTTTTGCTTCTGTGTGCTAACTTTTTGCTGCGCTGATGCAAGTAGCTTGGCCACCTTGCCTGAGGTTGGCCTGCTGCTGTGCAAAGAGCTCAGGACAACTAGCAGGGCATGACATTTTAGCACACTTTTGCCTTTAGTTGGGATGCATTGAAGCTCTCATGTTGTGTGTTCAAGAAACAGCTTAGATACGAAGTTTTCAAGACACGATACCACAACAGATGACCTTTCTATGGCAAGTGAATCACATCTAGAATTGGAGAGAGTCTGGGCTAATGTTCCTATGCTGGGCAGGGCTGGAAGACTCGAAGCTTTGTGAATGACATTGACGTCTTTTGCTTTAGAAGTGACATGCGAGGCCATGCTGTGTCAGTCAGGTGTTAAGTATGGGATGCTGAAGTACACAACCTTGTAAAGCTGTGCATATGTATGGACCTGAGTTCATGATCATAACTCAAGCTGTATACTCACTTCCTGTGCCGCATTATGTGATACCGCAGCAGCACAATGTGAAGTCAAGTGTGCTATCAGCTACTTGCTTTGGCTGCAACAGCTTGTTGTGTGTCAGATGCACTAGTAGATAGTACTGGTAGATACTAGCTTTGGCCAAAGCTAGCCATGGCTGCAACATGTATTGTCGCTCAAACCTGAAGGCAGCATTTCAGCAACATCAGTCGTCATTGTAGACCAGTACTGATACAGCTGCACGTTACCTTGTAGTGCAAGGCCAATGACACAGCATCATTGCAAGCCTTACACGCTGTCCCTGCCATACCAGATGCAACAATGCAAGACAGACTTCTGATGTTGGTGATGCCTGTACCTTTGCACCTGTAGTACAAGCACATGCAATGCTGTAGCTGCAAAGCTTCTGTATGAGGATATTGAGGCTTTTGGTTGGTGGCTGAGCTGTAAGGCTGTTTTGATATCTCAGGTTTTCCTTGGGACCGCAACACCACAAGGCTGTAAAGCTTTCCTGGGGCTGCCAGGCTGCAGATTGGTGCTGCAGGGCTGTTAGGCAAGGCTGTAAAGCTGCAAGGCTGCACGGCTGCAAAGCTGCATGGCTGTAAAGATGCATGGCTGCATGGCTGCAAGGCTGCATGGCTGCATGGCTGCATGGCTGCATGGCTGCATGGCTGCATGGCTGCAAGGCTGCAAGGCTGCAAGGCTGCATGGCTGCACGGCTGCATGGCTGCACGGCTGCATGGCTGCAAGGCTGTAAGGTTGCATGGCTGCAAGGCTGCATAGCTGTCTGAGCTGTAATAGCTGAGCTGCTGCTGCTGCTGCTGAGCTGTAATAACTGAGCTGCTGCTGCTGCTGAGCTGTAATAGCTAAGCTGCTGCTGCTGCTGAGCTGCCAGAGCTGCATTGCTGCTCCTGCTATGGCTGCAATGCCGCTGCCGCTACAGCTGAAGAACTGGAAGGGCTGCATTGCCGAGCTGGTGGCTCAACCTAAGTGTAGGGTCTCTCTTTTGAGGACAATGGATATTTCACGCGGGAAACGAAGTATGGGACTGACCATCCTGATGAGTCTACAGTCCACGCTCGGTGTAGTATCTGCCCGCTCACCGAGCTTCATTGCTGCTGCGTCTACAAACACATGTCGCCGCTGTCATGAAATGTGCTCTGGCTCAGGTCGACGTGTGCGTGCAATCTGTGCTTGTGATCTAGCTTGGGGCAACTCACGTTAGCCAGATCTGCTATCCCGGAACCCATGCTTTGTTGTCTTGCAGTGTGTCCGGGATTTTCTTGTCCACATCCACGTTCGCTGTCGTGTAAGAGCGTGAGCGTCGTTTGTTATGCGCAAGCAAGGCATCAGATGTTGAGTAAGGGTTCTGCTGTGCCAAATGGCACCTCTAGTATGTGCACCCCTGAGACTTCATGATGACGTGTACCAGTACGTACTTGTTCTGGCACTCAGTCAAGTCTCATGCCCCACCTACCTGTCAGCTTGACGTGCGTGACATCTTGCTGCCAGACATTCACAGGCGGCAGCACACACTTGTTGTAACTCCTTGACACGATCTGCCTTAATTTCTTTGACAATGACGTGAGTCCTCCTTTTCGAATGCTGCTGTGCTTCTGTTCAGGACAACTGCCAAGCAGGCAAGGCTGCCGCTATCACAACACCTATCCCAGCACGTTTGTGTTGTTGTAACGCGCGTTTCAACACTCATCAGATCAGTGCAACTCCTACAAAGCACATCCAGCCTTTTATCCAGCACGCAGCTGTTTCGACAACCACCTTCAGCAGTTGCAAATCTGCTCAGAATATTCAGGCTCTATGCTTACCTGCTGCTCTCAACCTGCACATTTGGGCCACCCGGGCTTGCATGGTTCCACCCGCCTGCATGGCTGTCTACCAGCCTGCACGAGTGTCCACCAACTTGCACCTGTGTCCACCTACTTGCAACGGTGTCCACCAACCTGCAAGGGTGTCCAGCAGCCTGCCAAACAGGATTTGTGTTCATATATAGTCAGCTTGACAGCCGCTGTACTGACAAGACTCAAGCTCGGCCAGAGCAGACATGCAGCTTGTATCTGAACACTCATGAAGAAGATGCTGCCGTCATTTTGCAAGGGAGCAAGGCGCCAGCCGAAACCAAGCTACTATGTTGCCTGATCATCAAGGTGACTATTCCTGCCTACACACTGTTATGTAAATCCCACATGCTACACAATGTGGGTTGTCTCTGGTAAAACCTACAAGTGGCTCTTTAGATTCTTAAAGAAATTGCTGACTTGAGACCTTGATGCTGCTTGACAGCTTGCCTCAGCTGTGTGTGCTATCATCCCCGTGGCAAGTCCCATGCTCTGCATTTGCCATGGCACCTATCACAGGACAGGCACCGATACATGCCTGATGGAGGAAATCTGTTGCTGTACAGGTGTTGTTGGTCAAGCCTGTCAATGCAGCTGATGGACACATGTACAAAAAGGAGCGGTATGGAGCAATGGCTGAAAGAGCATGTTAGGTCTCCAGTCACAAACGCCAAGCTTACGCACAGCACCCTCCTGGCACCAAACATAGTCCTTTGCAGCATCATAGCTAAGTCTGCTCAGTTGAGACTATGTCCAGCTCTGAAATGTCAAACAGCCATCACCTGCTGCATCTGGCTGCTCAGGCTGGCTGTCATGACATCTTCAGCTCTGCCATACCTAGCCAGGAATACCTAGCACACTGCCAGCCTGAGCACATCTGCAGAGTTCTAGTTTCGGCATGTGTTTCAAAGTCTGACACTTCAGCATCATGCACCATATGACAGCTTGCAGACAGTTTCACGTCTTCTTTACAGCACTGTCTTCTTTACAGCGCTGGTGGAACTTAGCTTCCTAACACTGAGCTCACTAGCAACGCGCCATTCGAAATTACCTCACACGCTAACATTACAAATATAGCTGTGCAGCATTGCAAAGGCATGCCAATGCAACATAGAGGTCAATTCTGGAACAGATTGCTGTGCTGGGCAGACATGCTATAATTTGTTAGACAGCACACTCTTGCATTCTGGTGCGTAGGCACACATCAGGGTCAAAACACCACAACAAAAACCATGCAATCACCCAGAGTGAGATGTGTGCTCTGGTGGCTTAAAGGCAGATTGTCAGGAAAAGAGGCGCACTGTGACAGGGTGAATAACACCATCCTGACATGCTAGCATTCGGCATTTTGCTGCCATAGCATGTTCAAGCAAATACAGACTGTCAGGTTGAGAATGAAGACTCACTAATGGCTGCTATCTGTGTTTACCTTTCCTTGCGATACAAGCCAGCTACTAAACCACTGACAGCAAGGCCAGCAAAGAGGCAGCACACAGAAACCCCTGCTGCCAATTTCCAAAGGTCAGCTGTATACACAACACCATAATACCTATCACATGTCTGCGTGTTCACATCATGTTCTGGTGCTGAACAAAATGGCAACCGCTCATACATGATGTTGACCACCCCTTTGTCATGATCAGCAATGAGACCAAAGGCTTGGTACGACAGGTCCAGGTGCGTCATGTCACCACAACACCACTTTTTGTTGCTTTTGTTTGCATGTTCACATGGGCATGAGTCTGTGATCATGACGCTGATTGTTTGATTGCTGACACAGCCTGAGTCTGGAAACTCTGCACCCGGTGACCCCCTGGTTGGACCATCAACGCAGGTCACATCGTAGCAAACCCCACACTGACCTACAGGCAGATGACAGCTGGCTGAGTCATGTGTTGAACCGCAATCTCCAAAGGACTTTGTTTCTGGAATCTACAAGTCAGGAAACCACAATCTACGACACAAGCCATTCTATGACACAAGATGATCGTGAGGACTCAGCCAGCCATGTTCTGGATCACCCAGGATCATGTGGCAGATCTGGCATAAATTGATTTCAAATCTGTTTGCGTCTCATTTGCCACTGAAGCTTGCCACTAATGCAAAGCAGCTTTGTAAAGTGCAGTTGCTTGCTTGTTGGCTTGCTAACTTGTTGGCTTGCTTGCTGGCTTGCATAAACCTTGGCAGCAGCAAGCAGACTGGGCGGGCAATGCTATCAGCGTGCATGACCTTACCACAGAACAGTGGCACCATGCATTACACCAGTGTGTCTACGGTGTGGACATTGATGGTGAAAGCACACATTTAGTCAAGGGGGCTGTGAGCAAGGGGGCTGCATTGCAATGGGCAGCAAGGGGCAGCAAGGGGGCTGTGAGCATGGGTGTGTCACCTGTGTTTGAGAGGCCTGGTGTGTTGATGGCCGCCACTAGCCCATCACCATCAGCTGGCAAAGGGGATCCTGCAATGTGGGAGCCCACTTGTTCATTATTGCAGTATGCATTACTGCACAGTGACTGCTAGGACTGTCCTAGCAGTATTGTGCAAGTTTATTGCAAATTTGCAAGACTATGCTTGTATTTGGTATGTAACACCCTGTACAAGTGGGCAACAGAGGTTAGACAATGAGGGCTGATACTGCTTCTGTGTTGGACACATGTATGGGATGTGTGGGCCATGTACACTGAAGTGTCAGCACATGTGCTAGGGTAGGCATCAACTCATGAATGGTGATCTTTAGCCATGCTGCATGTCCTGCCACACTGTATTCTTGCTGTTCTTCGTCCATGCACACATGTTCTGCAGTGAATCAATGTCTGCAACAAATTCGGCACGCAGTCATTTCAGGCTTTGATGTGCAGATGTGCATTGGTGCTGACATTCGAGTGCATCATTTGGTCGGCGATCAGTGGGGTTACCTATGTAGTCAAAGCAATGGCCACTCTCGCAGCGATTACTGAGCCATCCCCAGCGCTTATGGCAAGCGCACGAGCCGTCGTTCAAAGTGAAGCCATCGCCTTTGCCGTAGAAAGTAGCTCGCCCAAGCGCTGGCGCCGCCCGAACGAAGCGTTGTGACTCACGCCGCAATAACAGGAGCAGCAACGTAAATACAAGCGAGTGAGCAGTGGTGTGAAACGTGGCTATCGAGGTCATAAACTGCTCGTGTTCGAGAGAGTCGTTAGCGTATCAAGTCTGAAAGCACGTCCAGCTCATGGCCGGTCTTGCCTTGGTACTTGTTGACGATTTGTGTGGCAATGGCGACTTGAGTATGTTGGACTATCGTGCAGGTGCAGGTAAGGTCACAATTTCCTCGGACTCTGCTACCAGTGCATGCACAGCAGCGGATGGACTGAAGCAAACTGGAGGAGCAACGCCGCAGGATAATATGCTCGGCGCGCTGCAGTAGACAGTGGTAGTTGTGTTTGCGGGTGCAGAGCGCAGTGGTTGCACCTGCCTGGCCTAATTGCGCAGTTGGATGTGGCGAAGTGTGTTGAGTCAGCAGCGTTTTTATATCCGGCAGAAATGAGCAGGTTGCCCATTGTAGTGGCCTCTCCACATTTCCCCCCGTCAAGGGAGCATGGTCTAGTGGTATGATTCTGCTTTCGGGTAGCCGAGGTACCGAGTTCGATTCCCGGTGCTCCCCCTCATTTTGTTTCTGGTGACATTGTCCACCTCTGATGTGGGACCGCCATTTGTTGCACTTGCTGTTGTCACTTGATTTAATGCTTTGCAGTCTGGGGTGTGGAGCCATCTGTGACTCATCAGACATCCTGGTTTGAAAGCACAGGTGTATGTGCGACATTATGGTCCATGGCCAGCTGGCATCAAACCATTTCATTTGTACAGGCTCATGACCAAGCTCTTAAGAGCTTTGACATACGGTATGCTATGATGCCACCTTCCTTGTGCAGCGCTACTTACCTGCCACAGCATTTCACAAACCTGCATCATCACCAAATGTATGCCATCTCGTGCTGCTGAGTCAAAATGCCATGCCACAGTCGTTCGCGAGTACTTGACGATTACTGACTACTCTCAAGTGCTCACGTGTACAGCAGCATTAAGCTGTGAATATGACAACCTGTTATTAGACTGACGTTTTAGATTCGGATACTACTGCACGCTGGAAGAAGTAAGGCAACATCAGACATGCGAGTCATCGTACAGCACAGCATTACACAGCTATGTGTAGCGCCGTTGTGTGGTGCTCAACAACACCATCTGCTTGGCTGCCTTCTTCCCCTTACTCCTGTCTTTGGCAGCATCAACAGCAGCTGCTGCAGCATTTGTCTCAGCAGCCGCCAGCTGGCTGGCCAGAGTGCTGCCTTTGCCTGCAGAATGGGAAAGTCCTCACTAACACAGCAAAAACAAAAAAGAATATGCCTTTCGGCGCCAATTTAATGAGAAGCCAAGTATTATGCCAAGCTGCCCAGGTTGAGCGACAGCAACAATGACACAACAGCAGGGCCTGCTCTTCCAGGCAAAGTTCACGGCTTGGGAGCCTTACAGCGGCAGAGTTTTACGTTATCCCATGCAGATGCCTGGAAAGTTTTCTCCTACTGATATGTAGAGCACAGCAACTCACAGAATTGCGATTTGGGTACATGGATCAATGCATGAATGGAACCACAGTGTCTAAATTGTGCTGATAGGATTAGTACTATCAATAATCAGTCATACAGACATGAGGCAATCATGGGCACCAGGCATACAGCTGCTACTATCTTGTGACCGTATAGATAACAGGGCAGAAGCTGAAAGTCCATTGTAGCATGCCCGCATGGTGAACTGCTGACCAAGCTTGTCACCACAAACCCCGCTTGCTTGAAAGTGCAGCAGCAAATATGCCATGGTGACAGCGTTTTGAACGTGCAACAGCATACATCACTGTGCCAGCTTGTCAGAGCATGCATGACCCACCAGACAGCAACGCAAGGGACAAAAGAGCAAGGGACAACAGCACAAGAAACAACCAAGAAGCCGACAACTCCGAAGGCAACAATAAAAAAGGCGAAAAGCAAGAAGGTAAGTTACTTGAGCCCCAGGCAGATGCAGAGTTGCCCTGAGCTGCCACTGCTGCTTTGCTCCCTGGGAGCTGGGGACCCCAACCAGGACCAGGGGGGCCACCCACATCAGCCCCAGGGGAGCCATGCTGTGCATTTGCTCTACCTGCCAAATGAATAACATTTAAACTGTCAGCAATCAAACAAGCACAGCCTGTTGTGTTGTGCCAGACAAGTCAGTCAGGAACCTCACATGACTTTGTGAACGTTGATATACAGTACCAATGCATGGTGCACAGCAGTAAGGTGGACAGAGACGTCAGCAACTTTGGCAAACACTACTTGGCTCTTTTGCAACGCAGAGTCCTGCACCCGGATGTGATCATACAGCACCAAGCAATGTGCACCATTCAGTTTTCTTGGTCATCCTGGTTAGGCTGCCAATGTCATACATGTATTTGTGACTCAGCCAACGAATAGCCCACGTGAATGCATAATCGCTCACCCATTTCTGGAGCCCCTGGGGACAGCTTTGGCCCCGTCGCAGCAAAGCCCATCTTGGCAATATTGGCAAATGACACCCCAGCCTCTGGCGGAAGGGCTGCACCATCCGGCCCTGCCCCATGGAAATCCCCATTCTCATCTGGGGAACCAGAGAGACCCAGGGACTGGGCTATGGCAGCATCGAGGGCATCTTCTTCAGTCATGCCAGCAGCTGCTAAGGCAGCTGCTGGGTTGGATGGCTTGGGCATAGCCTGCAGACATGCTAGGTAAGTTGCGCATACCAAATCAGTCATCATGAGGAGGACTGTACCAAATCAGTCATCATGAGGCATTCCATATAAGTCATCACTATGTGGGCATACCATTAGTCACCACTGAAAAGTCACATTCGCTTGTTGACTTCAACACTGTTTGACAGCAAAAGAAAAATAGACTGTCATGTAAAAGAGATTGCTGTTGCAACCCGGCCGCTATATCTCAATTGCTCACCGTCAGTAACTCGTTAAAGACCTCCTGGTCAATATTGTGCACAAAGGCTTCATCAGACACTTGTCGACCTATCCAAAACAAGCTGCCTTGAAGCCAGACTGCAACGTGGCAAAGCAGTGTGTGCAATGCATTGCTTTGACCCCACACAACAAACTGAAATGCATAGAGATGCAGCAGAGTAGGCATAGAACAATGGGGCGGCCTGGCATGCCTGCTCAAGCAGCACATGCCACTTGTTGAGACATCCTAGCTGACTGTGCACCCCAGCACATTGCCACATGTTACACGTGCTACTGTGATGGTCAAAACAAGCCAGCCTGGCAAGACAAGACTTGTGCCCCTTATGCCTGATATTTGCTGGAACAGATATCCATCTTTGTTGCATGATGCCTATGAACCACCAATGTAATTGCTACTGTACTTCATGTTCTTGTTCTTGTTGTTGGTATTGTTGATACTATTGTTACTACTGTTGACATTACTGTTATTTTTATGATTTGCTACTATTACTACCGAAGACTGTTTGCTAACCTCACCTTGAGTTCCTGTGCAGTGAGGCCCTTGATGGCAGCAGCTGCCGCAGCATCTGCCGCGGCAGCTGCCTCACGCTGTGCCACCCTGGCTTCCTGCTCTGCTCTTCTGTCCCTTCTCTTCTGCCTGCCGCTTATCTCCTCTGCAAAGGGGGCCAGGGCCTCTGGGGGTAGCAAGGGGGTCAAATCAACCTCTGCCAACTCGAAAGCACCTGTAAGAACAAGGAAGATGTTGCATACACACATGTACACACAGACTCATGCGCACACGTGTTCCTATAGATGCTGCCTGATTATGAATATGTGAACTGTTCTGAATTGGTCAATGGTTATAAAGTAGACAAAAACAGATGCTGTTGCTTGTCTGGATTCCAAGACCAAGTGCCAAATAGCAGACCAGGACTACAACAGCAGTATCACGTGAATACATTGATTGCTTCTATGCTATTCTGAACAATTGTCTGAACAATTGTGTTGGCTGCCCATGATCAAGACCAAGCTTCAGTGTGTGAAAACATCATCAATATGAGCAGTACCGGCATGAAATGACAATGCTGAGCCTATCATTGAGCTTTAAATAGAGTCACCGCAAAAGCTCTGCGCTACAGAGTTGCAGAAACATGATTACAGCATAAAATACACAGTACAAGACATGCAGAAAATGCCGTAACTGCACACAAGACAGACCAGCACAATACGTGTAAGGCATCGCTGCACCAACAGAACTGCAATCTCAGTCAGGACTGTGATCATGAATGGAGTCACGACCACAGCCAAGACTGTGAAGAAAGTTTAGACTGTGACGACAAGCCAAACCAGGAGTACTGTGCATGTGACGTCTCTTGTGACACAAGATACATGGTCATCCTAGGTCTGATGTTTGCACTGCACAAAACCTGACCCAGCATCATCAGTTGGCAACATCGCCTTTCAGCTGCCCTGCAACCAGGTCTGATGCACAAGACGAGGTTGCACAAAAGCTGAAAGAAGATATTGCCGACTGACACTGACAGGCTTTGAGCCTGTGCTATCATCACAAAGATGCTCATCTCAATGTGGCACGGCAGGCTGCACGACAACATTTTGCATGACTTTGCTTGACACAGCACACATACTTCCTTGCTAGAAAATGTGTGTTGAGTCACGCACATGTCATGCAAGCATGGCTTTTGCATACTGCGTATCTGGCAGAAGATTGCTGTAAGTCATGGTGCTCCTGATTTTGCAGACATGGCTAGTATGCTAGTGCACTCCATGTGCTTCAAGGGCAGCAAGGACACCGTCCTAGCTTTAACATGCAGCGCAGCACACAATGTTGTGTAGCTTGTGAGCAGCCCAGAGAATGTCAGCTTGTGATGTCTGCCCTTCTGCAGCAACAGAGTGCACAAATGGACCCAAGGTCAACTGCTGTTATGATCAGACATTAGCTGCGCTGCTCTCCACCACTGTGGGATGCATTTTTTGCCTATCACATGGGCCGCATTTTTGTCATAACAGCAGCTCAGCATGCTGCAGCATTGTGGCATGCATCACAGAACGCAGCACTGCTGCCATGACAACAGGCTGATAGTATGACAGAAGTATCTTGCAATTGCCGACAGGCAGTCACATCATTTAGAAAGCAGGGCAAGTCCTCGCAATACCAGTGTGTTGCAGCACCATATGTTAGCTCTGTCACATCTGCATTATGGCAATTGACCTACCTAGCTGTACATCACAATCATTGCTCGAGTGAGTTCATGTGTTTCCGGTCCGTAACATGTGACAAAACTCCAGACCTGAGCTTTGAGTACTCAGTAGGTTGGTCACATTGTGTTCATGTGCTTAGTTTTTGAAGATGCTTCTTTGATGTGGTTTGGTGTACACTGGTACATTGAGTGTGACTGCAAAGTATGAGCATTTAGTAAGATACAGTCACACAGTTCATCAACAGGTTACCAATCAGTAGCACTTGGCAAACCCACTTGTCCTCAAAACCAGCTATGTTGTAACATGCTGAAGGTTTGCTGGTCACTGTGTCTCAACATAGACTGATACTTTACACCTAGGATTAGGTTATTTAGCCCCATGTGATATCACCAGACCAATAAGTGATGGCATAAGCATCTGGGAAGAAGCTCTTGCATTGGGTGGAGTTGAAATGAGGGTTTGGTGCATGACACACTGAGTATATGCTTTGCATGGATTTGTCATCACGCCAGAGCCAGTCAACACCATAAACCTTATCTGCTGGAAATATAGTGAAATCCTTAGAGATTGCTGTCGACTGATAATCTGCAACCGCTTCCTTCAGCATTATTGGTCCGGTCACTCTGTGTGCATCTCCAATGTTGACCTTGCCGCCTTCAAAGTTCTTGAGCACATGCTTGAGGACATAGTGCCAGAATTTGTGGCCTGGAACAGATGCTAGAAAAGCATTTGGAAGGCTTAGTTCATGAGGTATATTCTTAGACATGTACCCCAAGGCCACCTCAACATCTGCTAGCAGTGGCTCCAGCGGTTTGAGTGACTCAAAATCGAGGTCAAAGTAGCAGCCTCCATACTGTAGCATATAGAAGTAACGCGCACAGTCAGCGCGCTGCACTGCATGTGGCAGGCTGTCATAGATGCTGAGGAACCAGGGGAATTTGTCAGCAATGAGGTCCCTGTTGTCCTTGTCAGTCCAGAACATGTAGGTCCAGGTAGGATGGCTCTGAAGCCATGTCTTTTGCCATTGCTGTTGAAATGGCTCAAGATTACGCGTCCGCCAGGACTGATGAATAAGGTGTGGGATGCTTCTGTTGTGAGGGTCATCCTCAAGGTCAAAATTCTCACGGAAAGACTGCATAGGGTTGCGTTTTTCCTTCCACCATCTCCTGATGTGCAGTACAGCATTGGCAGGAAACACAGGAGGGAGGGGTTGCAAAGAAGTGTTGTGATTGTGAGAGAAGTGCACAAAGCTAAGGATTCCCTGCAAGCTTTAGGCAGGTTATGTGGCTGCTCTGCACGAGTGGAGCAACTCAGCAGGACAAAATGCCAAGGCAACCTCACCACGACCGAGCATAGTGTCAAACAAAGAATGGTTGCATAGAAGCTGCGCAAGCTGGCTGAGCGCCTTTGCAACTTCATGAGTCACAGCACTGTAATTCGGAAGGACCTCTGAGTGCAGCCTCTCAAAAGCTCGTAATGATCTTGATCCAGGCTTCACATACGCGGCCAGCCACACAATTGCTGCTGCTGGCACAGACGGCGGAGGGCTGACAAGAGACGTCGAGAAATCTGATCACATTACCTGACGGCTCTGGTGCGCCTGTGGTTGTATTGCCACAGGCGCCGTGGCGAGAGCGAGAATAGGCAACGTTTCAGGGAGTCGTACAGTGTCCGCAGGGACGACGATCATTATCTGACGAGCACAGAGCAAGCCTAGCACTTCCATACCTGAATGACTAATAAGCTGGCAGCTCAGCAGGCTCTGCTGTACAAATGCAAAGCATGTGAAAATGAAAAAGACACACTGAAACTGAATGCCTACCTGACAAGGGAAGATGCGCTAAATGCTTCATGCGTTTCCTTGTAGCTTCCGTCTGAACCATGTCTTCGACCTCCAAGATCTGCCCCGCCACCTGCATAACAGTGAGTCTTGAGCAAGCTGTCATCAGCAACAGCAAAAAGTAAATTGTATCACCGGCACTGCATAATCAAGGTTCTGTATTGACAGCTGCAGTTCAGTGAGTGTTTCGACTCTGTGCATAAGGGCCAGCACAGAGCAGAGCATGTCTGAACATCCCAATAAACACTGACACAGTGGTGTTGGTTGCCGCAGACATCAAAGCTTGGCATTGTAAGCAGAGATCTGAGGTCTGAGGCCTTTTGCATGCATCACTTTTGTTCACAAATGATGTGACACATAACTCTCTGCTGCCACCGGCATGCTAGGTATACATCCAAATGCACAGCACACACATGAGCATTGCAGCCATGTGTCAAACACAATACATGAAGATGCAGCCTTGACAGACACGTCCAACATATGCAGTACTGTCTGTGAGCATTGCAGCTGACCTCAGGAGGACAGGCAGCATAAGAACCATAATGCGCAAGGAGGGCGCGGGACACCAAGGGATGCAGAAAGACGCACTGTCCATCTGCTGACTGGTAGAAGTAGAACTCTGTTGATGGCAACGGAACAGCCCCACTTGTGCCTGCAGGAGATGTGCCTGCAAAACAGTCATGCAGTGTTCGGTGACCTGATTGACAGTGTGAGCTGTGTCTATGATGCATAGCAAGGCCATTCAACGAGGGACATGCTGTGGACAGCTAGAGAATCAGGCTTGTAACGTAATAACAGCTGGCACTAATGGTGCTTGAGCAGAGTTGTTTGGCATCGTCAAGATTATGTACAGAGACGTGTGCAGCTTTGGCATTTGGCCTGTTGCTGCACCAAAAGAAAGCAACACTCAGCTGGTCTACCAGTAACAAACAAGCTCTGGCTGTCGCCTTAACATGACATGCCATGTCTTATGTGTGTTGCTTTTGGCAGCTCTCCCATATTGCTGGACAGCTGACCTAAGCTGGCCCGCACACAAAAGGTGAGAGCCACTGTGCATGTTGCTGATACGTTACTTTTGCTGATACGTTACTTTTGCGCATACCATCCTAGCAAAGCACTGACTAATGTCTTTTGTGGGGGGGGGGGGGGGGGGGGGGGGGGGGGCGGGGGGGGGGCGGGGGGGGGGGGGGGGGGGGGGGGGGGGGGGGGGGGGGGGGGGGGGGGGGGGGGGGGGGGGGGGG
>JAABUW010004385.1_pt1 | contig 19192 bp, 22 predicted proteins | sample 5560081 | NCBI WGS metagenome assembly JAABUW01 (sample SAMN10711882, study PRJNA513363) | rock metagenome | isolation source: Antarctica rocks | place: Antarctica: Victoria Land, Knobhead sud
AGCCATCGACGGCCATCCTCAACCAACCCTGACGCTTGACGCTCCGCGCCAACAAGCCGAAGAAACATACCCGCAGGCGCTCACCGTAATTGACGCGCACCGCTCATCGTAATTGACGCGCTACACTACCAGATCTTCGGTCTGACAGAAACCCGCAAGCGTGCCTACCTGCTCGCCGACAATCGGGTTGCCGAGGATGCGGGTTGGGATCGTTCGATCCTCGCATCGGAGTTTCCGGAACTCACCCCTTTGCTCGAGGAGGAAGACCTCGATCTGACGGTGACCGGCTTCGACATGGCAGAGATCGACCGCATCAACGATGATCTATCAGACGAGGAACCTGAAGAGCAGGTCGATTTAACCCTTCTTGATGAAGCCACAGTATGCCGAATGGGAGATCAGCTTATCCTGGGCGACCATCGTGTGGTCGTCGCCGACGCTCTGGATCGGGCAAGCTTTGGATGGTTGATGCGAGGTCAGCGAGCGGCCGCGAGCTTCCTGGATGCTCCGTACAACATCAAAGCGCAGTTGATCGGCGGGCGTGGCCAAGCGCAGCATGGGGACTTCGCCATGGGATCCGGCGAGATGTCGGATCAGGCTTTCACCGAGTTCCTGACCATCACCCATCGAAATGTCGCTGCCTGCTGCGCTGACGGCGCGATCGTCTATTCGTGCATGGATTGGCGCCAGATCGAAAAGCTGATCGCCGCGGGCGGGAGGGCTTTCGAGAGGCTGCTCAACATCGTCGTTTGGGTGAAGACCAACGCCGGACAAGGTTCGTTCTATCGCTCGCAGCACGAACTCATCGCCGTGTTCCAGGTCGGCCAGAGGCAACACTTCAATAACGTCCAACAGGGCAGGTTCGGTCGCAACCGCTCCAACGTCTGGACCTATCCGGGCGCCAACACATTCCGGCGAGGTCGGCTCGAGGACCTGGCCGACCATCCAACCGTAAAAAACACCGAGATGGTAGCGGACGCGCTCAAGGACTGCACGCGCCTCGGCGATGTCGTCCTCGATTGCTTCGGGGGATCTGGATCAACCTTGATGGCGGCCGAAAAGGTCGGTCGTCGGGCACGATTGATCGAGATCTCTCCTCAATATGCCGACGTCATCGTCAGGCGATGGCAATCGATCACCAAAGGCGATGCTGTCCATCGAGAGACCGGCTTGACTTTCGAGGAACTCCGCCGCGCCCGCACGGCTGACGTGCCACAGCGCACGCGGGTTCGCTCTGTCCCAAGCCACTGAGGACATTGCGATGGAGGCCGTCCGCAAGATCACGCTCCAAGTCCGGAAGCGCAAGCCGGACGGAATTGGCAGTTTCATGCCCGTGCCTTCAGCCCCTATCAGCGCTGCCGAAACGCCAGCCAACCAGCCGTGTCCTGGCGCAGAACGAACTCAAGTTGCCAAGCCTGCGGACTGCCCTGCGCGAGTGCGGCGGCGCGCTCCTCAGAGGGCCCTAGCCACAGGGGCAATCTCAGAAACACAGCCTTACAAAGTAGGCAAAGGGAAACCGCCTCTGGAGACCCGGTTCAAACCAGGGGAGCGCAGGAGCCCTGGACGGCCCAAGGGCTCGAAGAACACGAGCACCATCGCCAGAGAGGAGCTCGACAGAAGAGTAAAAGTCAAGGGCCACAAGAAAAAACTATCGATGCGTGAAATCAGCATCAAACAGCAAGTCAAAAAGGCAGCGTCCGGAGACGCCAAGGCCTTGGAGACTTTGCTAAAGATTGAAGGTACATTATCCTCTTCAGCATCTCGGACGGAAGATGCCGATCGAGCCCTTCCGCTTCCCGCAGAGAATCATAAAATCCTTGAGTTCATGCGCGGGCAGATTCGTCAAAGCATAGCTTCAGAGCAGATTAAATAGTAAATTAATCTAGAATCCATCACCGTGAAAGCGTGCTTTAATGTACTCTGATCATCAACAATTCGATTACCTCTGCCAAGTATCTCTGTTCACTTTTACATGGATGGCATTCAACGTTCTGCATCCAGGCGGGGAATTCGTTCCTTCCTGGCATGTGCAGGTCATGGCCCAAGCTCTTCAGGACTGCCTGGAAGGTCGCTGTTCCCGTCTTTTGATCACGGTGCCACCTCGGCATCTTAAGTCGATCGCCGCCTCCGTCGCTCTTCCGGCCTTCTGGCTCGGCCGCGACCCGACCTCGAAGCTCATGGTCGCAAGCTATGGCGGCGAGCTTGCCGCCAAGCATGGACGAGACTTCCGGACCGTCTTGCAAAGCCCAGAATACCAGCGACTGTTTCCGCGAACCCGCGTCGACCCCAACCGCAACAATAGCCTAGAAGTCATGACGACGGAACGCGGCCATCGCATGGCGGTCAGTGTCGGTGGCACGGTCACGGGTCTCGGCAGTGACATCCTCATCATCGACGACCTCATGAAAGCCGCCGACGCCCAGTCTCCAACCGAACGGATGCGGGTCAAGGAATTCTACGAACAAACGCTCTACAGCCGTCTGAACAACAAGAAGCACGCCATCATCATCGCCATTCAGCAGAGGCTTCACGAGGACGATCTCGCCGCCTATCTGATCGACAAGGGCTTCACTCATCTCAATCTTCGCGCCATCGCCGAGAACGACGAAACACATCCGATTGAATTTGGCCTGGTTCATCGTCGGAACAAGGGCGAGCCCTTGTTCCCCGAACGAGAGTCACTCGATACCCTGGACACAATCCGCCGCGAAATCGGCCCCTATGCGTTCGGTGCTCAATACCAGCAAAACCCAACACCGCCCGACGGCAATGCGCTCCGCTGGGAGTGGTTCGGCACCTACGATGACCGGCCGGATCGAAGTGAACTCCTCGCCGTGTTTCAAAGCTGGGACACTGCCTATTCGCCTGAACCGACGGCCGACTTCTCGGTCTGCACGACATGGGGGCTGACGCGCGACAATCGATGGCTGCTTCTCGATGTTTGGCGGGATCGGGTGGATTATCCTTCGCTGAAGAAAATGGCGAAATGGCTCGCGCGAAATTGGGGCGCCGACGAGTTGATCATCGAGAAGGCAGGCTCGGGGATTTCTCTCCTTTCCGAACTCCACAAAGAGGGGCCAACCTTTTGTGGCCGACTCCACGCCTACAAGCCTCGTGAAGACAAGCCGACCCGCTTTGCGGCCCAGACCGCCAAAATCGCGGACGGCCTCATCCATCTGCCTCGCGAAGCAACTTGGCTCCGTGCATTCCGTCACGAAATGCAAGCTTTTCCGAACGGCCGCAACGACGACCAGGTCGACAGCGTCGCGCAATTCCTTGACTGGCTTGGACGAGGGGGACATTCGCGCATCGACTTCATCCGAAACGGCCGCCAGACCGTGCGACGCGACGTCGTGCGGAAGTGAAAGCGCCAAGGTACTTCGGCGGCATTGTCAAATGAACTCGATCAACTCGTCCTTGCTCAGGCGTTCGAGATCACCACGGCTCATACCACCAAGGAATCAGGTCACGACACTCATGGCAAGCGCGCTCTGAGAGCCTGATGCGCCTGGCACGCGCACGCCCCGGCCACCAACCCCCTGGGTAGATACGGCTCTGGCGGGCAGTGGACGACGAAGGGAAGATGCTCGACGTCCTGGTGCAAACGAGACGGGATACCCGTGCAGCCGTCAGGCTCATACGTAAGCTCGTCAGGAAGCACGGCTTTGCGCCCGAGACGATCACGACCGACAAGCTGGGGTCATACGGCTCGGCCAAGCGGCAACTCGGACTGCTGGCTCGCCATGAGCGACGACAGCACCGGAATAACCGGGCCGAGAACTCCCATCAGCCGACGCGTCGGCGAGCGGCCTATTCCGAGGCCGCGGGGCTGTACCGGCCACCGAGCGCATAGCGGCTCCCGACGTAGGTGAGGTGGCTCACGGTGGCGACCGCGGCCCCGCTCCAGGTGCGGCGCTGCAGTAGCAGGCAGGGCTCGCCGGGAGACACCTGCAGGTGCTCGGCGATGTCGGCGTCCGCCGCGACGGCGGAGATCAGGTGCTCGAGCTCGGTCACGGGCGTGCTCTGCATCAGGTAGTCGAACGTAGTCGTGGTGGAGAAGTCCTGCTCGTCATAGGACGGCACCAGCTCGGGATTGACAAAGCGCTCCTCGACCTGCACCGGTACGTCGTTCTCGAAGTGGACGACGATCGAGTGGAACACCTTGTGCCGGCGGTCGAACTCGAACGCCTTGATGAGTTCGTTCTGGATCATTATTTTTCCCACCAGTACCACTTTAGACGAGTGCCTGTTCCCGCGCGCCGCGATCTCGGCGGCGATGTTATTGATTTCGAGGAGCCCCGACCGGGGCTTCTGGACTGCTACGAAGGTGCCGACGCCCTGTATGCGCGTCAGGAACCCGGCCGACGAGAGCTCGCGGAGTGCGCGGTGCACGGTCATCCGCGACACGCCGAGGCTCGCGACCAGCTCGTTCTCCGAAGGCAGACGCCGGTTCTTGGGCCACGCCCCGTTGCCGATGTTGTGGAGAATGTATTCTTTCACCTTCTCATAGAGCGGGCTGGCTGCGTCTGGGAGCATAGTCATCGGATCAGCACCGCTTTCGATGGGGGCGGTCCCTGCTCTGGGCATACCCCGCGTTTATACGATCGCTTCCCCTTGGCAAGGCAAGGGGCGCCGCGCGGGTCAGGCCGCGCCTGCGGCGCAGGCCGGCCGCACGATCGTCTTGAGCCCCGCCGCCGTGCCGGCGGCCAGCCGGCCGTAGGCCGAGGGGACTTCGTCGAGGCCGACCTCTTGCCCGATGAACGAGACCAGCTGGTCCGACAGCGATGGCAGCAGGCCGATCGCCTCAATCAGCTCGTCCGCGAAGGCGTGGCATCCCACGAACGAGACCTCCCGCTCGACGAAGACGTTCGGGTCGATGTCGAGCCGCTCGTCGAAGATCCCGACCAGGGCCAGTGTCGCCCCGGCATCCACGCAGGCGAGCGTGGCGGTCAGGGCCGCTGTGCTGCCGGTCGCATCGAGCGCGTAGAGCAGGGCCGAGCCCCTCGTCGCGGCCACGATTATTGCTCCCCGCTCGAGCGGGACGGGCGTGCCCCCGGCGCACTGGGCTACGAGGGCGGCGCGCGCCGTGTCGCGGTCGGAGACGAGGATCGGACCGTCGTGGGTGCGCGAGAGCAGGAGCGCGGCGAGGCCCCCGATCGTGCCGCAGCCGACGACGAGAACCGGGCGACTCGGCGTCGGCCTGAGTCGGCGCACCGCGTGCAGGGCCACGGCGAGGGGCTCCGTCATCGCGGCGGCGCGTGGGTCGAGCGACGCGTCGATGCGGTGGAGCAGCCGCGCTGGCAGCGCGCATTCGTCCGCGAAGCCGCCGTCGCAGACCTCGCCGACGAAGCCAAGGTTGGCGCAGAGGTGCTGCCGGCCCTCGAGGCAGGCCGCACACTCGCCGCACCAGAACCGGCTGTCCGCGACGACGCTGTCGCCCGGTGCCAGCCCCTCGACCCCGGTCCCCCTCGCGATGACCGTGCCGGTGAACTCGTGCCCGGCGGTCGACGGCGAGCGGGTGATCCACTGCCCCGTCTCGAAGTTGTGCAGGTCCGAGCCGCAGATCCCCGCGGCCGTCACGCCGATGCGGACCCATCCGGGCCCGGGCGGCCCCGGCGGGGGCACGTCCTCGACCCTTATGTCGCCCCGCCCGTACAATCGTACCGCCTTCATCGCATTCCCTCCGCCGCCAATGCGGGGTCGGCACCCGCCCATGGCGCCCCGCCTTGGCCTGCCGTTTCCCAATGCCATCGCACGCCTGCCTCGCGCAGCAGGTCCTTGCCGCCCTGCCGGATCGCAGTGACGGACGTCACTCCCATCAGGGCCATGGTCACGTCGAGCTCGGCCCCGAGCGCCTCGATCACGCGCAAGACCCCCGCCTCGCCGGCCGCGGCCAGTCCGTAGGCGTAGGCCCGCCCGAGCAGCACGCCGTGGGCGCCGAGCGCCAGCGCCTTGACGATCTGCGACCCCCGCCTGATGCCGCCGTCGAGCAGCACCTCGATCTCGTGGCCGACGGCCGCCGCGATCTCCGGCAGCACGGCGACGCTGGAGGGGGCGCCATCGAGCTGACGGCCCCCGTGGTTGCTGACCACGATCGCGTCGGCCCCGGCCGCTGCGGCCCGCCGAGCGTCCTCCGCCGACAAGATGCCCTTCACGACCAGCCGTCCCCGCCACCGCACGCGAAGCCACGCGAGGTCGGCCCACGTCAGGCCTTGGTCGATCTGGCGCGCCAGGTTGCCCGACTGGGCGAGCACGTCCCGCCCGAGCTCGGGCCGGCCTCGGGCGACGCCGACCTGGGGCAGCCCACCGGACAGGACCGACGCGCACCAGCGCGGGCGTCGCGCAAACTGGAGCGCCAGCCGCGGCGTAATACGCCCGATGCTGCGGAAGCCGTTCCGCTCGTCCCGCTCCCGCACTGCCGTGACGGCGGTGTCGACGGTCAGGATCAGGGCGTCCGCCCGATGTCGCTCGGCATCGTCGACCAACGCCTCCATGAGGCCGCGGTCGTGCAGCGCGTAGAGCTGCACGTAGAGCGGCCCCGCGCTCCGCGCCCGGACCTCGCCGATAGTTGCGATGGCGAAGTTGGAGAGGCTGAAGGCGACGCCCGCGCGCTCGGCCGCCGCCGCAGCGGCGAGCTCGCCCGACCGCCAGAACAGGCCCGTGAAGCCGACGGGGCCGAGCGCGAGCGGCAGTGCATGCGTCTGCCCGAGGAAGGCCGCGGACGGGTCGCGCTCCCGCACGTCCACCAGCACGCGCTGCCGGAGCTCGTGCCGGGCGAAGTCGGCCTCGTTGGCGCGCATCGTCGCTTCGCTGGACGATCCCCCGTCGATGTAGTCGAAGAAGAGGCGCGGCAGACGGCGGCGCGCCGCCAAGCGCGCGTCGGTGACGTTGACGATATGCACGGCCACCCCGCGGCTCAGCGGCGCGCAGAAGTGGCGAGAATCTCGTCCCGTATCCTCGACACGGCGTTCTCGTGCGAGCTGAAGCCCTCGTAACGGGCGAGCTTGCGGGCGAAGCCTGCGAGCTCCGGATAGGCCGCCGACGTCACGTAGCCGACCGACGAGCGCTTGAGGAAGTCGGTGACCGAGAGCGGGCCGTAGGTCCGGGCCCAGCGGCTGGTCGGCAGCACCGCGTTGGGGCCGAGCACGAAGTTGCCGAGCGTGACGGGCGTGTGCGGCCCCATCAGAACCTCCGCGGCCTCTGTGATCGAGCCGAGGTGGCGGAACGGCTCGACCGACAGGATCTCGAGGTGCTCGGGCGCGTAGTCGTTGATGAAGCGGTAGCTCTCCTCGAGCGAGGCCGTCAGCACGATGCCGCCCCGTTTGCCCGACAGGACCGCGCGCGAGAACTCGACCCGCTGCGGGGTCATCCGCGCCCAGTGGCCGGGCAGGGCGGTGAGCGCGGCCTCGGCGACCTCGCGGCTGTGCGTCACGATGTAGGCGGAGGAATCCGGCCCGTGCTCGGCCTCGATCAGGACGTCCAGGGCGGCGAGGCGGCCGTCCACCGTCTCGTCGGCGAACACGATCGCCTCCGATGGGCCAGCGGGCAGGCCGGTGTCGATGACGTCGGACAGCAGCCGCTTGGCCGCGACGACCCACGGGCTGCCCGGGCCGACGATCTTCAGAGCCTTGGACACCGTCTCGGTGCCGTAGGCGACAGCGGCCACGGCCTGAGCCCCGCCGCACTTGTAGACGGTCTCGACGCCCGCAAGGCGCGCCGCGACCAGGGTGGCCGCGTCAACCGACCCGTCAGCGTTGGGCGGCGTGCACACCGCGATGCGCGGCACCCCGGCGACCACGGCCGGCACGGCCGTCATCATGGTCACAGACGGGAACGCGCCCTTGCCGCGCGGGACGTAGAGTGCCACGGAGGAGATCGGCGTCCAACGGTCGCCGGCAAACGCGCCCGGGCGGACCTCCTTCAGCCACATGGGCTCGGGGCGCTGCTCCTCGTGGAACGAGCGGATGTTGCCGATGGCGTACCGTATCGCCTCGACCAGATCGTCCTCGACCTTACCGAAGGCCTCGTCGAATTCCTGCTCGGTAGCCATGAGGCACCCCGGCGCGACTTCGGCCTTGTCGAGGTCGCGGGCGAAGCGCAGCAGCGCGGCGTCGCCCTCGTCCTTCACCGCCTGGACGATGGGGCGGGCGTTGTCCATGAACGTGGAGATGTCTGACTCGGACCGTTTCATGAGGGCGGCCCGGTCCTCCGGCCCGAGCGAGGAGAGCTCGTGGAAGCTGCAGTGGTCGGCCATCGTGGGGTCCTTCGGTGCTGGGGTTGGCCCGGGGGGCGGCGGCACGTCCGGCCAGGCCGGACGTTCCCTGATGGTTACGGCGCGGTCAGGCCGCGTCGTCCTCGCGGACTGATCCCTCTCGGATCGACGTGATGACCTGCCGCTGCAGCTCGATGAACTCGGCCGTGGCAATCATGTCCTGGTTGCGCGGGCGCGGGAGCCCCACATGGAATGTCTTGCGGATCTGGCCGGGCCCGATGCTCATCGCGACGATGCGGTCGGACAGGTAGACCGCCTCCTCGACGTCGTGGGTCACGAACAGCACCGTCAGCCGGTGCTCCTCCCAGATGCGCGTCAGCAATTGCTGCATCTGATGGCGCGTGAGCGCGTCAAGCGCGCCGAACGGCTCGTCCATGAGGAGCATCTTCGGGCGGTAGGAAAGCGCCCGGGCGATAGCGACACGCTGCTTCATGCCTCCCGACAGCTGCGAGGGGTAGGCGTCCGCGAAGCGGATCAGCTTGACGAGATCGAGGTGCTCGCGGGCGACGGACCGGCACTCGGCCTTCGGCTTGCCGGCAGCCTTGAGGGCGAACTCCACGTTCTCCTGCGCCGTGAGCCACGGCAGCAGCGTGTAGGACTGGAAGACGACGCCGCGGTCGAGTCCGGGGCCCACGACGGGCGCCCCGTCGGTCAGCAGGACGCCATCGTCGAAGTCCTGCAGGCCGGCGACGATCGACAGCAGGGTGCTCTTGCCGCAACCCGACGTGCCCACCAGCGACACGAACTCGTTGTCCGCGAGGTCGAGATCGATTCCGCGCAGGACCTCTATGCGCCCCTCGGCCGTGTCGAAGGTCTTGTTGAGGTTGGCGATCCGGAGCTTGGGCGCGTCCATGTCAGTGCCCCGCGGCGTAGCGGAAGAGGACGCGCTCCATGGCCTTCATCACCTGGTCCGTGATCAGGCCCAGGACGCCCAGGAAGAGGATGTAGCCGATGATCGTCTGCGTCTGGAAGAAGCGCTGCGAGACCGTGATCCGGTAGCCAAGCCCGGAGGTGGCGGCAACGAGCTCGGCCAGCACCAGCCACGTCCAGGCCCAGCCGATGCTGATCCGCAGGGTATCCCAGATGCCGGGCAGGGAGGAGGGCAGCACAATCCGCGCGAGGATCTGCCCTTCGGACATGCCCAGGGTGCGGCCCAGCCCGACGAAGTCGGGGGACACGCGCTTGACGTTGTCCATCACCATCAGCACCTGCTGGAAGAACGTGCCGATCCAGATAATCAGGAACTTCTGGCCATCGCTCGTCCCCGCCCAGAGAATGGTGAGCGGCACGAATGCGACGACCGGCATATAGCGGACGAAATCGACCAGGGGCTCGATGGCGGCCTCCCAGATCTTGAAGCAGCCGATGAGCACCCCGATCGGAATCGCCATGAGCGAGGCGATCGCGAACCCTGCGAGCATGCGGTAGATGCTGATCGCGGCGTCGTTCCAGAGCGTGCCGTTGGCCGAGAGCTCCACCATCCTGGCCCACACGGCGTCCGGCCCCGGCAGGAAGATGGGCTTGACGAAGCCCGAGCCCGAGGCGGCCCACCAAGCCGCGCCGAGCGCCGCGAACATGGCGACGGAGAGGGCCGCGTAGGGTCCCCGGCCGAGCTTGGCCCCGATCCGGAACGCATTTCTCCGATGCCTCTGCGCCGCCTTGGCCGAACGGGCCGACGGCGCCGCTGCCACGGCTGCCGCCGAGGTCTGGGATTCGGCCATCGTGACGTCCTCCGGATCGGGGTCGGGCAGGTCGCCTACTTGGCGGCGGCGACGAAGTCGGGGTCGAGCATCTCGGCGGCCGTGACGTCCTTGGTGACGAGCCCCGCCTTCCTGGCAGCCTTGAGCACGTCGTCGAAGGTCTTGGTGCGGAAGTCCACGTTAAAGCTCTGCTTGTTCTCCTCAAGGCTGTAGTACTTCACCCCGTCGAAGGCGGATGCCAGCTCCTCGGGCGACGAGCCGACGCCTTCGGCGATCACCTTCCGGCCCGCCGTCTTGTCGGCGTCGTAGGCCTTCAACGCCTCGCCCCAGCTCCGCACGAGGGCGAGCACTTGGCCAGGCTTGTTCTTGATCGCATCGTCGGTCACGACGAGCACGTCGCTGACCAGCCCGGGGTCCTTGCCCGCGGTATAGACCAGGTTGACGTTGGGATCCTGCTTGCGGGCGGCAGCGATGTAGGGCTCGTAGGTGACCGCGACGGGCACGCGGCCCGCCAGCAGGGCGCTGCCTGCATCGGCGGCCGGCATCGGCACCGGCTTCACGTCGGCGATCGTCATCCCGTTCTGCGCGAGCGCGTAGTTGAGCAGGATGTCGCTCGTCGTGCCCTGCTCGAAGGCGACGTTTTTGCCCTTGAGGTCAGCGACCGTCTTCACGTCCTTACCGGCGATAATCGCGTCCGCGGTGAGGCTGAAGTCGAGGAGCATGACGGCCTTCACGGGCAGGCCGGCGGCGATCATGCCCATGGCGGTGTGGGTGGCGATGTTGGCGGCGTCGACCTGCCCGCTCGCCAGCGCCGCATTGATGTCCTTGTCCTCGGTGAAGTTCACGATGTCGACCTTCGACAGGCCCTGCTGCTCGAAGATGCCCTTCTTGGCCGCCACGTACCATTGGCCGTAGCCCAGCCAGGGCTCGATCCCCATCTTCAGGGTGCCGGGCTCGGCCTTGGTGGGGATCGCGTCGGCGGCGTGCCCCGGCTGGCCGAGCGCCAGGACGGCGGCGAGCGCCGCGCCGGCGAGAATGGTCTTGGTCCGCGATGTCATGGGATGTCCTGTCTGGCCGGGGCCTGCTGGATGGATCGTTCGGGTGGCGCGCGCGGGTGCCGGTGTCGGGCGCGGCCCGGGTGGACTCTGGTCGAGGTGGCGTCGCCCGTCCAGGGGAGGGGGACCTCTGGGGCTACCGTGGACGGGCAGATGTGTGTACATACCTAGGCAACCTAGCAGAAGCCGCGGGAACGGCCTGGATCGCTGATAGTGGCGGCATCTGCCGCTCATATCTTGGGCTCCGGCCCAAGGATTGTGCAACCGCAGGCCCGGACGGATGGCGTCAGATCGAGGCGAGGAAGCCGCCGTCGACCGCGATGCACTGGCCGGTGACGTAGGCCGATGCCCCCGAGGCCAGGAAGATGGCGGCCCCCTTCAGGTCGGCCATCTCGCCGAACCGCGCCTGCGGGATCTTGGCGAGCATGGCGGCCTGCCACGTGGCGTCGGCGTAAAACCCTTCGGTCATCGACGTCCGGAAGTAGCCGGGCGCGATCGCGTTGACCCGGATGCCGAGCGGCGCCCATTCCGCAGCCAGGGCGCGCGTCATGCCCATGAGCCCGGACTTCGACGAGCCGTAGGGGACGGCACCGGGGATGCCGACCTCGGAGGTCAGCGAGCAGAGGTTGATGATCGCTCCCGGTCGGCCGGTGTCGCGCATGTGGGCGGCGGCGGCCTGCGCGCAGAAGAAGGCGCCCTTGAGGTTGGTGCCGAGGATGCGGTCCCAAAGCTCCTCCTCCACGTCCAGCGAGGGGCGGACCTCCTCGATCCCGGCGTTGTTCACGAGGATGTCGACCCGCCCCAGCCGGGCGACGGTTTCGGCCACGGCGAAGCGGCAGCCCGCGACTGTGCCGACATCGTGCTCGATGGCCGCGGCGCGGCGTCCGGCCGCCTGGATCCGCCCGCGGGCGTCCTCCAGCGCGGCGAGCGAGCGGGACGTGACCGCCACGTCGGCCCCCGCGCTCGCGAGCGCCTCGGCGATGGACAGCCCGATGCCGCGGCTCGCGCCGGTGACGAGCGCGACGCGCCCACCGAGGTCGAATGGATGCGGATCCTTCATCGCTCCTCCTTCTGAACCCGGCCGATTTTTCGGCTCTTGCTTATACAATCCTATACAACTCAGGAACCCACTGCTATGTCAAGCCGTGCGGGCCGGCGGGGGCTGGCGACCTCGGGTAAGGGATTTCGATGGCGGGTGCGACCGCTCTGGTGCGGCCGGAGGTCCTGGATCTGGCCCCCTACAACTCCGGGCTGACCCTCGCCGAAGTGTCGAAGCGCTACGCGCCGGCCCGGATCGCGAAGCTCGGATCGAACGAGAGCCCGTTGGGGCCCGGTCCGCGCGCCATCGCGGCCGCGGGCGGGGCGGTGGGCAATTTCCGGCTCTACCCCGATCCGGCCAGCTTGCGGCTGCGCGCCGCGCTCGGCGCCCGGTTCGGCGTGCCGGGCGGCAGGGTCATGGTCGGCAAGGGGTCCGAGGAGCTCCTCTCGATCGTGTCGAGGGCCGTGGTGCGGCCTGGAGACCGGGTGGTGACGCTCTATCCGTCCTTCCCCCTGCACGAGGATTATGCGGCCCTGATGGGCGCGGCCGTCGACCGCGTCGAGGTGCGCGCCGACCTCACGGTCGACGTCGACGAGTTGGTCGCGGCCGCCTCGCGGCCGTGCAGGATGGTCATCTTCTCCAACCCCATGAGCTGCACGCCGACCAGCTGTCGGACCTCGGCGGGGCCGCACTGGCCGCGCTTCGGGGCCTTGTCGGCCGACCACCTCGAGCACGCCTCGGAGGAGGGCGTCGCCGCGATGGCCGCCGCCGGGACCGTGGCCCGTGCTGCTGCCCGGGGCCTACTACTTCCTCCGCGAGGCCAGGAGGCCTCCCGTCGACGCCCTACGGAGGCACGGCGCCCGGATCGCGGTCGCGACCGATTGCAACCCTGGGACGTCGCCGCTCGCCTCCATCCTGGCCGCCGCGAACATGGCCGCCACCCTGTTCCGCCTGACCGTCGAGGAATGCCTGGCGGGTGTCACGCGCGAGGCAGCGCGCGCCCTCGGGCTGCTCCACGAGACCGGCACGCTCGAGCCCGGCAAGTGGTGCGACCTCGCTATCTGGGACGTCGAGCGCCCCGCCGAGCTGGTCTGCCGCATCGGACCCAACCCGCTCCATTCCCGCGTCTGGCGCGGCACCCACGAGGCAGCACGATGACGACCTCCCACGTCCTGGAACCCGGCCGAGTGGCCCTCCGCCTCTGGCGCGACGTCTATTACGGCGCGGGCGCGACGCTCGACCCGGGTTGCCGCCCGTCCGTCGAGCGCGCCGCCGAGGTGATCGGTAATATCATCGCCACGGGCGAGCCCGTCTACGGCGTCAACACGGGGTTCGGTAAGCTCGCGAGCGTGCGCATCGCCGACGCGGACCTCGGGGTGCTCCAGCGCAACATCGTCCTCTCGCACGCCGCCGGCGTCGGCGAGCCGCTGCCCGTGCCGGTGATGCGCCTCATCATGGCGCTCAAGCTCGCGAGCCTCGCCCGGGGCGCGTCGGGGGTCAGGTGGTCGGTCCTCGAACAGCTCGGCTCCTGCCTGGCGCTCGGCCTCGTCCCGGTGATCCCGGGCCAGGGCTCGGTCGGCGCCTCGGGCGACCTCGCCCCCCTGGCCCACATGACCGCGGCGCTGATGGGGGTCGGGGAGTTCGTGGTCGACGGCGCGTGCGTGGAGGCCTCCGACGCGCTGCGCCGCGCCGGGCTCGAGCCGCTGGTGCTGGACCCCAAGGAGGGCCTCGCGCTGCTCAACGGCACCCAGGTCTCGACGGCCCTGGCGCTCGCCGGCCTGTTCGAGGCCGAGCGCGTGTTCCGGGCCGCGCTCGTGACCGGCGCACTGTCGACGGACGCCGCGCACGGCTCGGACGCGCCGTTCGACCCGCGCATCCATGCCCTGCGCCCCCACCAGGGGCAGGTCGACGTGGCCGGCGCGCTGCGCGCGCTCATGGCGGGTTCGGCGATCCGGGCCTCGCACCTAGTCGGCGACCCCCGAGTCCAGGACCCCTACTGCCTGCGCTGCCAGCCGCAGGTGATGGGGGCCTGCCTCGACCTCATGCGCCAGGCGGCGGCCACGCTCGAGATCGAGGCCAACGGCGTCTCCGACAATCCGCTGGTGTTTCCCGAAACCGGCGAGGTCGTCTCGGGCGGGAACTTCCACGCCGAGCCCGTGGCCTTCGCCGCCGACATGATCGCGATGGCGCTGTGCGAGGTCGGCTCGATCGCGGAGCGCCGCATCGCCATGCTGGTCGATCCCGCCCTGTCGGGCCTCCCGGCCTTTTTGACGCCGAGGCCCGGCCTGAACTCCGGGTTCATGATCCCCCAGGTCACCGCGGCGGCCCTGGTGTCCGAGAACAAGCAGCGGGCCTATCCGGCCAGCGTCGATTCCATCCCGACCTCGGCGAACCAGGAGGACCACGTGTCCATGGCCGCCCATGGCGCGCGGCGCCTGCTCGCGATGGCTGCCAATTGCGCCGGCGTCATCGGGATCGAGCTCCTCGCCGCCGCCCAGGGCTGTGACTTCCATACCGGCCTGCGCTCCGGGGCAGCGCTCGAACGGGTGCGCTCGGCCCTGCGCGGCGAGGTGCCGATGTTTCAGGACGACCGGCATTTCGCCCCCGACATCCGCGCTGCAACCGACATGGTCGCATCGGGCGCCCTCGCGGAGGCAGCCGGCGCCACCGTGCTGCCCTGGGTCGCCGCCCCCCGATGAGCGACGCTCCCGCACCCGCGTGGCTCGACGTCGTCCGGGGCGACGCGCCGCTCCTGGTCAGCGTCCCGCACACGGGCCTCGACCTCGAGAACCTCGGGCCGCGCCTCGTCTCGCCCTGGCTGGCCCGCAAGGATGCCGACTGGTGGATCGACCGGCTCTACGATTTCGCCGCCGACCTCGGCGCCACTGTGGTGCGCACTTCTGTCTCGCGCACCGTCATCGACGTGAACCGCGATCCCTCGGGCGCCTCGCTCTATCCGGGGCAGGCCACGACGGACCTCTGCCCCGCCACCACCTTCGACGGCGAGCCGCTGTATCGACCCGGTCATGGGCTCGACCCCGCCGAGGTGAACTAGCGTTACGTAACAAGCTGCGCTAATATCCGTTACGTAACGGAGGATCGCATGGCTCTCACCAACGCTGAACGGCAGAAACGACATCGTGAACGATTGCGGGCGGCTGCCTCTGCCGCGAGCGGACTGACCGCAGAACAACGCGCCGACCGCGACGCGGTAATGTCCGAACCGCTGTATCCGGTGCCGCCGCCACATGCTCGTCAGCAGATGCCTCGCTTCATGGGCTGGGAGCGCTATGATTGGTCGGTCGCGCCGGAGCCGCTGATCGACTACTTCGGGATGCGAGCCGCATGGGAGGGTTGGCGGTCCGAGATGGACGCTATACGGAGCGACCAGGACCGGATCTTCGCTCACCTCGAAGGATTGGCAGGGCGTATCATCGCGGAGTGTGGAGACCGCGCGATCAAGATCCTCGCCCAAGGCAGCCGGTCTACCCTTATCGCAGCCTACGGCGCCGATCCGACGCTTGGAGTGAAACGACGGAAGCGCGTTACGTAACGAGTAGCCCGCCCCCCGAACACGTTCAGGAACGTGTGAACCTCCGTCCAGGTGTAGCGCGCGTGAACCGTCCGCACATAGTCCCCTCACTCGACCGGGTCATAAGGGTCGGCGCGCTCTTCCTGAACACTGATCTCATGGGCATCGCGGCTCACAGCCACGATGAACACCTGGCCCTCGCGATGCACCGTCGTGACCCGCCTGAGTGCGCGCTACGGATCGGCTTTCGGGCGTGCCACCTCGGACGTATAGCCGGCCGCGAGGACTCGCTCGACGATCTCGGCCGGGTCCATGGCGAAGGGGTCATCGGCCCCAAGTTCGCCAGCCAGGAGCGTGCGGCCACGGCCGCTGAACAGAATGTAGTAGACCATCGTTGGCGGGGCAGGATTTTGCCGCCGTTGTGATCGACTATCTCAAATCCGAGGGCGTCAAGCAGCAGGACAAGGGTGACCGCATCGCCTTCGAGAGCCTGACGCCGTGGCCGGGCCACTTCGTCGGCGCGAGCGGCACCTTTATCGAGGGCGAGAGCGGCCCCGAGCGCCGCGCCGCGATCCTGATCGGCCCCGAATACGGCACCGTCGGCCGGCAGGACATCGTCGCGGCGGCGCGCGAGGCCGTCGATGCCCGCTTCGACGTGCTGATCGCCTGCGCGTTCAACTTCGACGCCCATTCGTCCGAGCTGGGGAGCCTCGGCAGCCTGAAAATCCTGAAGGCGCGGATCAACCCCGACATGCACATGTCGGAGGAGCTGAAGAACACCGGGCGCGGCAACATGTTCGTCGTGTTCGGCGAGCCCGACGTGGAGATCCTCGACGAGGGCGGCACTGAGATCCGCGTCAAGGTGAACGGCGTCGACGTGTTCGATCCCAACACCGGCGACATCCGGTCGAACGACACCGACGGCATCGCGGCCTGGTTCATCGACACCGATTACAACGAGGAAAGCTTCTTCGTCCGCCACGCCTACTTCCTCGGCGCCAACGACCCCTACAAGAGCTTGAAGACCGCGCTGCAGGCTGAGATCGACGAGGAAGCCTGGGCAACGCTCTATTCCGACATCTCCCGCCCGTTCGAACGGCCGGCGGGCGGCAAGATCGCGGTCAAGGTCATCAACCACTTCGGCGACGAGGTGATGAAGGTGTTCGGAGTGTGAGTGCATGAACTTCCTCATCGCCGAGACGTTCACCGCCTCGTTCAACCGGCTGTCCGGCCTCAATCAGAAGCGTGAGCAGAAGATCACCGGCACGGGCGGAGCCGGCAAGGCCATCGTCATGGGCATTCTTGAGCGCGGCACCGAGGACAAGGGCAGCATGGTCCGCGCCGGCGTCATCGAGAGCACACAGAGGGCTGTCCTTCACGCCGAGGTCCGCAAGCACGTCGAGCCCGGCTCGGCCCTCTACACGGACGCGCACGGCGGCTATCGCGGCCTGTCGGACGCCTACAAGCACGAGTTCGTGGACCATGCCGTCGAGTACGTCCGCGACAACGTCCACACGAACGGGATGGAAAACTTTTGGTCCCTCCTCAAGCGCGGCCTCAAGGGCACCTATATCAGCGTCGAGCCCTACCACCTGTTCCGCTACATCGATGAACAGGTGTTCCGCTTCAACGAGCGCGGCTTGAACGATTTCGGGCGCTTCACGTCCGTGCTATCCTGGGTGAGCGGGCTTCGGCTCACGTACAAGGAGTTGATCGGCAATGACGGAGAAGCCCTCGCCTGAAAGCCCGAGCGACAGGGCCGTGGAAAGCGAAACCACCCCCATGGAGCGGTTCCGCAACCTCGCGCACCGCTTGGTGAGCGTCACGCCCGAAGAGGTCGCCAAAGAGCAGGCTGAATACGACTCTGCAAAAACCTCATCGCCGCGGCGAGGACCTCTCAGGTCAGTTTAGAGATGGAAGGCCTGTTTGATGACTTCCGTCTCCTGAGAGCGCAACCACCCTTCTCTCTTCTAGAAACTGGCTCTTTGCACGTTCATCGATCCAATTCACGATTGTTGATGCGCTTCCGAGTACCTTAGTCGCATATTCAATTTGCCCTGCATGGTCGTCAGCCTCCAGTCTGACGATCGAGTAAGAAACTGCGTTTTCATCAAAATCCTGAATGTCATTGAACATAAATGCCATGTATCCAGCGCGTTCTTTTGTCTTGAGTTCCTTTCTACTGCTGAAATCAAGATAATCCATCACATAACGTTTCCCGTTTAGCTGAGAGAAGGATGGTGTATGCGTTACGTTCCGTCCTGGAACAGCCTCGTTTCTCATCACGGGATGCGGCGTCAAAAGGTTTGAACCGCTTGACAATATCTCAGACGAAGAAAACGCCGCAGCGATATCGGCTTCTAATGCGATGCTCGGGTCGTCAATCTCCAACCAATCAAAAGCCTCTACTGGTCCCTTTTCCACTACAAGGTTGTATAGAAAATCACATACTTCTGATGCACCGTCAGATCCAGTTTCTGTTACTTCACCTGCCTCTTCCACATAAAAGTTTGAGGCGTTTCCGTTGACAATTGCTGCAATATCTCTCCTGAGCAGCTTTTTGCGCCAGAATGTAATCCATTGCGTGTAGACGCTTGGATATTTGAAGCCTCGTAGCCTGCGACCATCAATGGTGCTATCCATTCTCTCGCCAATAAATTTAGCCGAGTAGACGCCGTTCTTACACACAATGACTCCAACGTTCCGCGGTTCGTTCCGGAACGTGTCCTCGACGTACTTAACGGTCCAGTAGTTAGCGATCATTGTGTCACCTGTGGTAGCTTGGGGAACAAAGCCATGTTCGCCCTAATTATTTCTCCGATCCGGTCTCTACGTCTCTTCATGAAGTTAACGCATTCTTGTTTTTTGTCGCTTGGCAAGCCGACAGATAAAGCCGCGTCCATGACCCCTTCTATGAAAAAATCAGGAATGCGAGTTACTCGATCCTGCCAGATTTGTAGACCATCTTCGGTGTCTATTTCCGGTGCTAGACAGTGACCTCCAATGCATATTTGATTTTCTGCATTCTGAAGTGTGGCACTTATGTCTCCGACACCGGCGTGTAGAAAAGCGTGACTATGGTCAAATATCTGCACTTTATTTGTGGCTGCATCATGAGCAAGGTTCTTTTCATGTCGATCGAAATTCATAATGAGAGAGTCAAAGACGATGATACCCCAAGACAGTCTTGGGTGAACAGAAACGACTGACTCAGGGTCTGCGGGAGGTAGATCCTGACCCGCCAAGCCGAAATCTAGCGAAAAGAAATACTTATCACTTTCTTTCTCAAAGGTAGCTCCGGGAGGGCACGGCAAAAGAAGCGCTCGGGCAAGCGCATTGCAAACGACTTCGTTCGCTACGATCAGAGGATCGGTTGCGGTCGCTTTCTTAGCGACACCAGCTATGCCGACACGCATCGGGGCTGTAGCGCCGAAGCCGACGGGTTTTCCCCAGGCCCACACTTGATAGCTAGTGCACTGACGCGAACGGAGGATTCACAAGGCGTTTGGGTTGTGCGAGTCTGTCCGAATGGCTCAAACCGTCTCGCTTCTCCTCTCTGGTGAAGATCGCACCGGGCTTCATGGGGTCGTGGAG
>JAABUW010004388.1_pt1 | contig 19182 bp, 16 predicted proteins | sample 5560081 | NCBI WGS metagenome assembly JAABUW01 (sample SAMN10711882, study PRJNA513363) | rock metagenome | isolation source: Antarctica rocks | place: Antarctica: Victoria Land, Knobhead sud
AACGCCCATAGACGCGCGGCCCCGGACATCGCGACTTCCTTCAAGTCGCTGTATCTGAACCGCCCGCAAACAGCTATGCACGCAACCACGTCTCGAAGGGGGCGGTCCAGATACAGCACTAAGACTTAGCAGGACTGATCCCATTCCTCTCTTGCATCTTGGGCTGAATTATTTGGAATACGTATTTGCTACCCGTTATTGATGATCCTGAGCCGCTTTGTCATCCAAGCGGCGACTTAGGGTAGAAGTCAAATCCTGCCGTTCGCTTCCAGCCCAGGTATATCGGGCATCCCCAATTCGCTCGCAATGATTCCACAAATACGCGGTCGGTAATAGAAGGTTTCTGGTCCAGAACTAAAAACCATTCCTGCTTGGCCTCGCGAGGGGGATAGTGGTTATATTCGAGAATCTGACCGAGAGCTTCCCGCACAGCGGCCTTTGTGTTGCCGTCATAGGCGATTTTAAATTCGGCCATCGCTGGCTTTTGCCCGATCTTGAACTGTAAGTCAATCTGGCGAAGTTCGGGTTTACCCCGAATTGAGTGCTGCTTCACGAGCCAACTACGGAAGATCTTGGAGAGAATCAAGTGCTTCGGCAGAATAAGCCGGATGGTTGCAGGTGTTGCTCCGGGGTAAGCAGTCTCCAAATCCTCGGCCAAATCTATTTCGGCGTTCGACAGTCCTTGTTCTTTGTGTTGATCCCTCTTCGCCCTTTGTCTGAATTTCGATAGCTCATCCTCGTCGATTCCCAGAACCGTAGTATTGGCCGAGTGGTCCTTGTAGGGAAACTTTTGGAATGAGTCTTCCCAGTCGACCCGAATAAGATGCCGCCAAACCTCTCCATCTTCCGTTTTGATCGGGGAGCACTCATCATAAAAGTACGCGAGTTCTCCCTTTTTGCCTAGAACATGCCCGAAGCCCACCAGCATGTTGGGATGCTCTGAATCTCGGACGTATAGCTTATCGCCAGCTCGAATCTGCCATGCGAATTTGCTGATGCTCCCCTTCTGAGAGTTAGCGAGATATTTCCAGCCGGGAGGTTTGCCGTGAAGGCTGTAACGGCTCAGGTCCGTCCTGCAAAGCGGATCGTAGGTTATCGCCGCCAAGCGCTTTTCGAGGCACTTTTTGGAGAACATGTCTTCGCCTCTGTAGCCTCTACGCATTGCCATTCGCCAGCTAGCCATGAGTCATTTTAGGGGACACTGGGTCTTCGCTTTCGAGCTCCTAACTATTGCAAGGTATGTGGCGTTATGACTTACTGACGCTGGAGCGGACGATACACGGACTAGTAACGGTAAACGCGCGTCTCGTCATTCAGTCCTGGATTGTCGGCAACTGGGGATCGATTGCGAACTTCACGTCCTGTTTTGAATGAGTATCTGCGGAATTAGCGGCGGGTGAGGGCGGGGTGGGACTGGGGGTCTAGTTCGGTTTTGATTTCGTCGGCTACCTGGTCGGCGGGTTCGAGGGTGGAGACGTTTTCGTCGGTCTGGTTTTCGCCGAGGCCGCCGTAGCGGCGTTCGCGGCGCTGGTAGTCCTGGATGGCTTCGAGGAGGTGGATGCCGCGGAAGTCGGGCCAGAGGCGGTCGGTGATGAGGATCTCGGCGTAGGCGATCTGCCATAGGAGGAAGTTGGAGATGCGCTGTTCGCCGGAGGTGCGGATGACGAGGTCGGGGTCGGGCATGCGGCTGGTGTAGAGGGCGCGGGAGATGTCGGGCTCGTCGAGGCGGTCGAGGGCGCCGGCGCCGAGGAGGTCTTCGAGCGAGCAGCCGTTGGCGTGGGCCTCGGCGGTGAGGTCGGCGAGGATTTTGCGGACGGCATCAACGATCTCGGTGCGGGCGCCGTAGTTGAGCGCGAGGGTGAGGGTGGTGCCGGTGTTGCCGGCGGTGGATTCCATGGCCCACTGCATGGTTTCCTGCACCTCGGCGGGGAGCTCGTGGGTGCGGCCGATGTAGTTCATGCGGACGTTGTTGTCGTTCATGCGCTTGACGTTGCCGATGAGGTAAGACTTGAGCAGCTTCATGAGGAAGCTGACCTCGGACTTGGGGCGGCGGAGGTTGTTTTCGAGCGAGAAGGCGTAGAGGGTGAGGAAGGGGAGGTCGATGCGGGAGGCGGTTTCGACGACGAACTGGACGCTTTCGGCGCCCTGCTGGTGGCCTAGGAAGCGCTTGAGGGCGCGCTTTCCGGCCCAGCGGCCGTTGCCGTCCATGATGATGGCGACGTGCTGGGGGATACGGGTGGGATCGAGTTGGCCGAAGACGATCTGCTCCTCGGGGGAGAGCTCGTGCAGGCGTGTGGGGACTCGGCTGGGGGTCGATGCGCGCAAGACAACCTCGCAAAGGAAGACGCTAGCACACGGATGTAGGCGGCGCAATGAACGGAAAGGGGGAGGAGTTCGGGAGGAGAGGCCGCAAGCGAATCGATGCTCCGGGTAGAGATCGATCCGCTTGCGGCGGAGGCGGGAAGAGCGTCAGGCGGTGCGTTTGCGTCCACCGGCCAGCTCGCGGACGTGGTTCAGGAAGATCGACCGCTGCAGGGCGTCGAGCTGCGAGGCGAAGTGAGCGATCTCGGCGAGGAAGGGATCGTTCATGAGGACGGCGGTCTCATCCTTGTGGCGGTTGCTGGAGTCGCGAAGAAGGACGGAGATATCGACCTGGAGCGCGTTTGCCAGACGGGAGAGCGAGGAGAGCGTAGGCATGGCCTTGCCGTTCTCGATCTTGGAGATGTAGGTGCGGGGGACGTTCATGCGGCCGGCGAGCTGTCGCTGGGAGAGATTGCGAACATGGCGCAGATCACGGACGGCGGTTGCCACCTGGAGCTTGCCGTCAGAGGGTGGCAGAGGAGGGACGAGAGCGAGGGGAGCCGATGCGGGCTCAGGCGCTTCGACCTCAAGGGACGTCTTGCAGCGGCGGCAAGACGTGCTGGGGGTGCGGAACTGAACGAGCTTGCAGTGATCGCAGCGAATTACCTCTCGCTGCTCGACGGAAGCCATCATGGTTGCCATAAGTTGTGTGTAGCGGGCGGACCCAGAGCAAGGACCGCAGCACACGTCCGATAACGGAGCGATGCGATGTGCCTAGAGTGACACCGGGTATCCCGGTCGTCAAGGGGAATAACCGGAAGAAGACCGGAGAAGCCCGAAGAAACGCGGAAGCGGAACCCAAGGAGTTAACAGGACCTAGGGAGTAGCACGCTTGAAACTGGCCTGAGGGTCTGGCGGGGCGAGGTGATGCGAGAATTGATGCCATGAGTGAGACGGGGCGGTACACGAGCGGGCAGGCGAGGGGGTTGCTGGAGGAGTGGACGGAGGGCGAGAGTCTACGGAAGCATGCGCTCGCGGTGGCGGCGTGCACGGAGGCTTACGGGCGGCTGGAGGGGTTGCGACTGGGGCTCTCCGGCGACGATCTGGAGAGCTTTGCGGACCGGTACCGGAGCGCGGGGCTGCTGCACGACATGGACTATGAGCGGCATCCGTCGGTGGAGGAGCATCCGTTTGTCGCAGTGAAGGCGCTGCGCGAGCTTGGATGGCCGGAGGAGGTGCTGCACGCGATTCTGGCGCATGCGGACTACTCCGGAGTGAGGCCGGAGACGCATCTGGACCGGGCGCTATTCGCATGTGATGAGCTGGCGGGGTTTTTGACGGCGTGCGCGCTGGTGAAGCCGACCAGGTCGATCGCGGACGTGGAGGTTGCGGGGGTGAAGAAGAAGATGAAGGACAAGGCGTTTGCGCGGGCGGTGAAGCGGGAGGACATGATAGCGGGGGCGGAGATGCTGGGGGTGCCGCTGGAGGAGCATGTGGGGACTTGCCTGGTGGCGATGCAGGGGCGGGCGGGTGAGCTGGGGCTGTAGGGGTGTTGTGCGGAGGGACGGGATTGAGTTGTCTGTTTCAGAGGCGGCGAGGTCGGGCGCTAGCACTGTAGTCTGACACCATTCCTTCCCGATCTGTTTGGAAGGTTCCGGAGGAAACACTATGTGGGATAAAGAAAATTGCAGTGTCTGTGGAGGAAGCGGGAGGGACAAAAAGATTCCTGAGAACGCCTGTGCGGTCTGCATGGGCAAGGGATACACGATCCGCGATTCACCCGTCCCCGAGCTACCTGTTAACCCTGAAAGCTAGTACCAATCACGCACGACCATTGCTCAGCTTGGGTCCTCGGCGTTGATGTGCCGAACTCCGAGGTCGGCGAAGCTTTGGTTTGTTCGGGCGACCGTACCGGGGAGGCCTACGGCGCGGGTGAGGTCTTCGAGGACGATGGTTTCGAAGCCTAGCCGGGCGGCGGCGATGGCGGAGAAGCCGACGCAGAAGTCGAAGGCGAGGCCGGTGAAGAAGAGGCGGGTGAGGTTGCGCTCGCGGAGGTAGCCGGCGAGGCCGGTGGGGGTGGCGCCGTCGTTTTCGGTAAAGGCGGAGTAGCTGTCGATGTCCTTGCGAAAGCCTTTGCGGAGGATGAGCTCGGCGTGGGGGATGTGGAGATCGGGGTGAAGATCGGCGCCGGGGGTGCCCTGGACGCAGTGATCGGGCCAGAGGTGCTGGGTGCCGTAAGGGGCTTCGATGGTGGCCTGGATTCCATCGGGGAATGGCTGCCTGCCGTGGGTGGAGGCGAAGGAGATGTGGCGGGCGGGGTGCCAGTCCTGGGTGAGGATGACGTGGTCAAAGGTTGCGGCGAGGACGTTGAGGCCGGGGATGATCTGGTCGCCTCCGGCTACGGCGAGCGGGCCTCCGGGAAGGAAGTCCGGCTGCATGTCGATGACGAGGAGGGCGTCGGTGGGCTGAAGGTCGATCATGGCTTCCTTATCGTAGATCCCCGAGCGGAGCCGCGACAGCGAATCTCTGAATGGTGGCGAAAGCCACCATTGTTATAAGAGAGGCATATGTACGGAAGAGAGGCATATGTACGGGAAGAGAGGCATATGTACGGGAAGAGAGGCATAAGTACGGGCTGAGTCCGGGAGTTCACGGAGCGTCGATATACTGCCGGGATGATGAGTGTGTGGCGTGCGGTACGGTTTGGGCTGGCGCTGGCGATGGTGCCTCTGCTGTTGACGGAGCAGGGCCTGGCGTGGGGTTCGGAGGGGCACCGGATGATCAACCGGCTGGCCGCCATGAACCTGCCGAACGATGTTCCGGCGTTTCTGCATAATGGCGAGGCGCTGGACACGATAGAGTACCTGGGACCTGAGCCCGACCGGTGGAAGAGCAGGGCGGAGGAGGAGTTGGCGACGGAGTCGTCTCCGGACCACTATATCGATCTAGAATGGGCGGATCTGGCTGGGCCGTTGCCCCATCACCGGTACGATTTCGTGCGGGCGTTGGAGAAGGCGCAGGCGCAGCACCCGGACCTCCCCTTGACGGCGGAGAAGGTGGGAATGCAGCCGTATGCGGTGGATGAGGTGTGGGAGCGGCTGAAGGCGGCGATGCGCGAGTATCGCAGGCTGACGGCGGCGAACGCGGATACGCGGCCGGTGGAGACGGCGATCGTCTTCTACGCGGGATGGCTGGGGCACTATGTCGCGGATGGATCGCAACCACTGCATGTATCGATCCAGTTCAACGGATGGACTGGAACGAATCCGAAGGGGTACACGGCCGAGCACAGAATACATTCACAGTTTGAGAGCGTGTACGTCGGGGCGAATATCCGGCAGGCCGACGTGGCGCCTCTGGTGAAGGCTGCTGGGCCGGCAAAGGCTGTGCAAGGCGACGTGTTCGACAGCTATGTGGCGTACCTACGGCAGACGGGCACCCTGGTGGACAGGACGTATGCGATTGAGAAGGCGGGCGGCTTCACGGACGCGGGGTCGCCGGAGGCAAAGAGCTTTACCGAAGAGCGATTGGCGGCGGGGGCGATCGAGCTGCGGGACATGATCTACACGGCGTGGGTGCGGAGCGCGGATCCGGTGCCGGAGTTTCGCGGGCCCGCCTAGCTCGGATTGGCAGGGCTTGACAGGATAGACTGCGCGAGAAGATGGATGTCCGGTGCCGGGGGGAAGGCTGTTGCGCTTGATGATGCGGTCCATAGGGCGAATGGCGCGGCTGGCATGGGTGCTTCTGCACGCATCCGCGCAGCTGGTTGTGAGGCGGCCATCGACGCGTCAGGCGCGGGCGCTATGGCTGCACCGGCTCTGCCGCCGGGCGGTCAAGATCTTCGGCGTGGAGGTCCGGAGTTCGGGCTGGTTTCCGCAACGTGGCGTGCTGGTCTCAAACCACCTGAGCTACCTGGATATCGTGGTGTTTGCCTCGCTGGGGCCTTGCGTCTTTGTGTCGAAGGCGGAGATCATGTCGTGGCCGCTGCTGGGGTGGATGACGACGATGGCGGGAACGGTTTACGTGGAGCGGGGAAGGCGCGGGAGCGCGAGCCTGGCGGGCGGCGGGATGCAGGCGGCTGCGAAAGCGGATCTGCCGGTCGTGTTTTTTCCTGAGGGGACGACCTCGAATGGAGAGGGAATTCTGAAGTTTCACACCGGCCTTCTAATGGAGGCGCTGGCGGATGAGCAGCCAGTCACCGCGGCCTACCTGCAATACTCGCTGACGGAAGGCAACGGCCCCTGTACGGTGAAGGACGATGTGGCGTACTGGGGAGAGCGGCCGATGCTGCCGCATATCTTCCGGTTTTTGGGGCTGCGTGGGGTGGTGGCAGAGGTGACGATGGCGAGCGTGCCGATCCAGTTTACGGCGGGGGCGCGCAAGCTGGTTGCGGCGGAGGCGCGGCGGGCGGTGTGCCTGCTGCGCGAAGGGCGCCTGGCGAAGGCGGACTCGCTGGAGCGGGTGGGGTAAAGGTGGACGGGCGTTGGTGCATTGTGGCGGCCGGGAATACAGGGTCTCTCCGCTCCGGTCGATGACGGGCGTTTTGATGGTGGCTCTCACGGGCCGGGTTTGCGAGGTGGCTCTAGCTGGGCGGGCGTGTGAGGGCGGCTGGAGTTGCGATCTGGGGGAGCAGGGCGGTGAGGAGGCGGGTAAAGCGTGCTTCGATCCGGCGGCCGGTTTCCATCACGTCTTCGTGATCGATGACCTCGGGAGAGAGGCCGGCGGCCATGTTGGTGACGAGCGAGATGCCGAGGACCTCCATTCCCATGTGGCGGGCGATGATGACCTCGTGGACGGTGGACATGCCGACGAGGTCGGCGCCGAGGGTGCGGAAGGCGCGGATCTCGGCGGGGGTCTCGAAGCTGGGGCCGAGGACCGCGAGGTAGACCCCTTCGCCGAGCGAGATGCCCTGCTTGCCGGCTTCGAGGCGAGCAAGTTGGCGAAGAGTGGGCGAGTAGGCGGCGCTCATGTCGAAGAAGCGCTGGCCGGCGCCCGGGGTGAGGGCGAAGCGGGGCTCGTTGGGGCCGATGGCGGCATTGGTTCCGGTGAGGTTGATGTGATCGGAGAGGAGGACGAGCGAACCGGCGGCGAAGCTGGGGTGGATGCCGCCGGCGGCGTTGGTGACGACGAGGGTGCGGCAGCCGAGGAGACCGAGAACGCGGGTGGGAAAGGTGACCTCATCGAGGGGGTAGCCTTCATAGGCGTGGACACGGCCCTGCATAACAGCTACGGAGACGCCGGCGACGGTGCCGAGGACGAGGTTTCCGGAGTGTCCGACCACGGTGGAGCGGGGGAAGTGGGGGATTTCGGCGTAGGGGATGCTGGTTGGTTTTTCCACCTGGGAGGCGAAGTTGCCGAGGCCGGAGCCAAGGATGATGCCGATGGCCGGCGCGAGGTCAGATCTACCGCGGAGGAAGCGACATACGGATTGTGCACGATCGAAGAGCTCTGTCATGCCTACGCCTTTCGAGCCGGGGATGTCTGGAGTGGTTGATCCACCACCCTTTGAAGTCCAGGATCCAGTGTAACGAGTCAGGCTCGCGGGGACCTAGCTGACGATCGGCTCCCACCCAAGTGCTACAGAAGCTCGGAGGGAAAGCCGCTACTCTTCGAGTCATGGATAGCCGCCGCCTGATTCCGCCCGAAGTATTCACCGCGTATGCGAAGAAGCGCGATGCCGCTCGCATCGATGCGTTACGCAAACGCCTGCAGCTGCAGACCAACATGGGGGACACAGGGTCCAGGCCGGGCGGCAGCGAACCGCAGGCTCGTGCGGCGGTAATAAAGGTCAATCGGCCACGCTGAGCCATGCGCGGTCGATGGGTGTCTTCTGGCTTTAGCTTTAAGAGTGTGACCGTTCACGCAAGACTGCCCTGATCTGGCGAGTGGGTGTCCGCAGGATCAGGGCAGTTGGGGTAAGGCGCCGGGCCGGTCGGGCTTTTGCGACCGTCACCGGTTACAGGTCCGATCAGGGAATTCAGGCCGCGATGAGCTTGCGGCGGATCGTGCCTGCCATCCCGGCCAGACCCGTGCCGAGAAGGACGAGGGTGGAGGGCTCGGGGACGGACGTGGGGGTTGGGTCGTCGAAGTTGGTATCCGAGAAGGCCTCGACGGTGAGGGTGAACGGATCGGCGGTGCCGGTCAGACCGCCAGCCGTGGTGTTTACCACCAGCACCAGGTTGCCGCTGCCGGGAAGCACGACCTGGAAGAACCGTGGATCGGTTCCGAAGAAGTTGCCGCTGGACCCCTCGTCGCCGAGATAGCCCGTGGCCTCGTTCGCCGGGTTATAGCTGTTCAGGTAGGCCGAGATGAAGGTGTTGGGAGAGACACTGTCGAAGTCGATCTGGATGTAGGGGGCAAATAGAAGGCTCGCAGAGGTATAGGTGTAGGTGGTGTAGTGGTAGGTGGTCGCGGGGTTGATGGTGCCTGGGAACGGCTTGGCGGTCGACCAATCCGAGATGACGCCGGTGCGGTTGAGCCGGCCCATTTGGGTCGGGGAGCCGGCTCCGACGGTGGAGGTGAACATGTCGATGGGAAGGGCGAAGGCGTTGCCTGGCGAAAACAGAGTCCCCGCCAGACAGGCAGCAGTGAGCAGAACGGAACGAAGTTTCATAGAGTCTCCTGGAAGAGTGGTGTCGCGTTGTTTTTTTACGCCCTACTTGAGCTGCTGGGCCTTCTGAACGGCTGGGAGCGCCATGAGAATACCGTAACCCGAGTCGCGGTCGACGCCGGGGGCCATGTCGTCGACGGTGGTCGTGATCAGGATATGCTTGAGCTGCACGTTGGTCAGGCTGGGTTTGGCTGACTTGACGAGAGCGGCGATCCCGGCGGCATGGGGCGCGGCGGCGGAGGTACCGAAGAATGGAAGGAAGCCGGGCGTGGCGGTATTGATGCCATCCGCGGCGGTGACATCCGGCTTCTGCAGCGTGGTTCCGCCGTCGGTGCCGAAGAGCAGGTTGCCGGGGGTAATCTGCGACCCGTCGGGGTTGAAGAAGATCTTGCGTGGACCATCCGAGCTGAAGACCTCGATGGGATTGGCGGGACCGGTGAAGGGCCGGGTGCCGGTACGGGCGCTGTTCCAGTAGGTGGCGGCGGTGGAGACGGTGTTGAGACCGGCGTTGTGGCCGAAGGTGGCGCCGGAGGTGGCGATGGAGAGGGTTCCGCGCTCGGTATCCAGATGCAGGGCGCGAGGATCGCCGCTGTAGAGGACGACCACGATGCGATCGCCGGGCGCGCCGCAGTATCCGGTTGCGGTCGCAGTTCCGCAGTTGGAGCCGCCGATGATCTCAAAGGGATCCTGAGTTCCGGTCTGCGAGGCAGCAGAGAAGCCTTTGACGGTGGTTCCGGTGGAGTTAAGGGCAAAGAGATCGTAGTCGTTATTGGAGCCGCCGAGGGGATCGGACCACTTGAGGCTGACGACGGCGCCGACGCTGGTCAGGACATCGTACAGCTGGGGCGATCCGGTGGCGCCGAAGTTGTGCACCAGACCGGTCTCACCGGCAGCGCCGAGGGGACCGCCGGCAGCGCCGCCGCTGAGGAAGTCGCCTTCCCAGGTGCCGGAGGTGCCGAAGGTCAGGTTGCCCGAGTTGGCGGCGGAGGAGAAGTAGAGTGCGCCGTCGGCGGAGACGTCGTTGACGGCCCGGGCGATCGGACCATCCTGAAAGACGCCCTCGCTGAAGTAGGTGACATCGTCGACGATGATGTCGCAGTGGTAGTTGAAGCGGAGGGTGCGGATGTTTTCGGCGAAGCTTGCCTGGCCGTTGAAGGCGGTGGCGAAGACGAGGTTTGCGCCGGGGGCGATGTCGTGGACGATCTCCATCATGGCGGTGCCTTCATCATCGCCGGCGCCTGCCTGGCCGGGGACGACGAGGGTGTTGGCGGGGAGGTCTCCGCTGGCGATCAGGGCCGCAACCCGCGCGGGGGTGGCGCTGACGGAGAGGACGCCGACGGTGACGCCGGCACCGGTGACACCCATCGCGACGACCTTGTTAGCGGTGTGGGTGACGTAGCCCTGGGAGGTGACGGAGCCGACGTTGGTGATGGCCTGATCGGCCTCACGGAGGGACTTGACGTCGGGATGGCCGGCGAGTTCGAGAAGCTGCATGGGATGGACGCGGGCGCGCATGTGGCCGGCGGCGAAGGCGTGCTGCGGGACCTGGCCGTTCTCCTGGACGATGCCGGACATGACGCTGCTGGACATCAGGGACGGCGAGAGGTCGGCCCCGATGTCGACGAGAAGTCTTCCCTGCCGGTCCGCGATCCTGCCGGTATCGAGAAAGCGTGCGAGGTGGCCGAGGGGGATGTGGCGTGCCTGGCGCGAGGCGAGCACGAGGTTGGAAGACATCTTCTGTTCGGCGGGGGTGAAGGACCGCTTGAAGGCCAGGATCTCGGCGATCTGCTGGTTGGCGGAGGGACTGATCTGGGCGAAGGAGGGTACGGCGAGCGACGCCGAAAAGAGCAGGATCGCAAGAGGTCCCCACAGCCTGAGTGCCTTTGCGACAAGCTTGCGGAGGGACAGAGATACAGACGCCATGGGTACTTCTCCTGAGTTCGTGGGACGGTGGGAGGAAGAGATTGAGGGTATCTGCCGGATGTGAGCACTTTAAGGCCCAAGCTGGCAGAGGTGGAACTAAAGGGGATTGTTGTTGTTACTTTCGTGCATCGAGAAAATCTGTGCAGAACTTTGCAGGTAAAGGAGATTATCTGAGCAGCATGGAAACGATGCTCGCCGACATGAGATTGGCCATGGTTCCGGCGAGCATGGCGCGGAGGCCGAGGCGGGCGAGGTCGTTGCGGCGGTTGGGGACGAGGGCGCCGATGCCTCCGATCTGCATGCCGATGGAGCCCAGGTTGGCGAAGCCGCAGAGGGCGAAGGTAGCGATGGAGAAGGTGCGGGGGGAGAGGGTGGCCTTGATGCGGCCGAGGTCGGTGAAGGCGATGAACTCATTGAGGACGGTGCGGGTGCCGAGCAGGTTGCCGATAGTTGGGGCCTCGTGCCAAGGGATGCCGATGAGCCAGGCGATGGGAGCGCCGACAACGCCGAGTACGGCGTTGAGCGAGTGGGGGAAGGGGATGTGGCCGCGGGGCTGGCCTGGAAAGTGCAAACGCCAGGCCACGTTTGAGATGGCGAGCATGACACCGTTGACGAGGCCGACGAGGGCGAGGAAGCTGATGAGCATGATGGCGACGTTAAAGGCGAGCTGGCCGCCGTCGATGGTGCCGCGGGCGATGGAGGAGAGGAGGTTTTCATCCTTGTGCTCTTCGCCGGGGGGCATGTGGACGATCCCTGCGGTGGCGGGGACCTCAGTTTCGGGGACGAGCATTTTGGCAACCAGGATGGTTCCGGGGGCGGTCATGATGACGGCCGAGAGGAGGTCCTGGGCGTTGATGCCGAAGCTGATGTAGGCGGCCATGATGCCGCCGGAGACGTGGGCCATGCCGGAGGTCATGATGGTCATGAGCTCGGAGTTGGTGGCGCCGGCGAGGAAGGGACGGATGGTGAGCGGGGCTTCGGTCTGTCCCATGAAGATGCTGGCGGCGACGTTGGTTGACTCGGCGCCGGAGGTGCCCATGGTTCGCTGCATGACCCAGGCGACGACGCGGATGACCTTCTGCATGAAGCCGATGTGGTAGAGGACGGCGAAGAAGGCGGAGACGAAGATGATGGTGGGGAGGACGGCGAAGGCGAGGACGGCGAGGGGGTTGCCGGGTATGCCGAGGGGGCCGAAGACGACGGAGGAGCCGTCGACGGAGTGGGCGAGGAGCGAGGTGATGAACTGGCTGGCGGCGTGGAGGATGCGCTGGCCGTAGCTCCACTTGATGACGAGGAAGGCGAAGACGATCTGGAGACCGAGTCCCCAGGCGACGGTGCGCCAGTGGATGGCGCGGCGGTCGGTGGAGAAGGCGAAGGCGAGCGCGAGGAAGGTGAGGAGGCCGAGGAGGCCGGTGAATCTGGGCAAGGGCTACGCTCCTGCGGTGGGGCGGGGTGTCGCGGGTTGGGTCTGAGTGTAACGGAAGGATGGTGCGGAGATGGGAGGTTTGTTGCGCGCGATGGAAAGCTAGGGTGTGGGGAAGTTGTCGGGGTAGTAGAGGTGAATGTCCTTGCCGTCGGGAGGGAGGGCGAGGGTGAGGCCAGCGGGGCTGCGGGAAAAGCGGAGGGGCGGGTGATTCTTGAGAGTGTAGGTGTGGGCGGCGACGTCCCAGTGGCCTTCGATGGTGTCGAGAGGCATGCGGGTCTCGGAGGTGCCGTCAGCGCGGTAGACGGTGGTGAGGTTCAACATGCGCTTGCGCAGAGCTTCCTCATCGGGATCGCTGGCGTGGGGAGCGTTGCTGACGCGCCAGATGCCGACGAGTGCGGTCTCGGAGCTGGTGGGCTCGCCGATGCGGGTGAACTCCATGGTGGGCGCGTGATCGGCAAGGGCGGTGCTGTAGAGCTTGCCGTTGCGGAAGTGGATGTCGAAGGCGCCTGCTGGGGAGCCGGAGGGTGAGGGAGAGATGGTGAGGATGTTGCCGTCGAGCTTATAGCGGGTCCTGGCGATGCTGCCCGCGGTGGCGGTTAGGGTTCCGTCAGCGCGGAAGTTCCACCAGAGCTCGAGAGCGTCGCCTTTGGGGTGTTCGGCGATCCAGTGGCCAACAGGGCTATCGCGGGCGGCGGCGGACACGGGTGGGGTGGGAGTTTGAGCCAGGGCGGGTGCGGTGAGGAGGAGAGCGAAGGCGAGGGTTGTGCGTCGATCGATCATGCGTATCAGGTGAGGGTATCGCGGGTGAGGACCTCGCCGATAAGCGGAATGTGGGGTGGAGCCTGAGGGCCGACCAGAAGGGTGTCGCGGAGCATCTGTTCGGGTTCGTCAAGGAGGGTGGGGTGTTCGGCGAAGAGGGTAACGAGTGGCTGGCCGGCTTCGATGCGGTCGCCGAGTTTGGCGTGCATTTCGATGCCGGCGTGAGCGGAGACGGGGTCGCCGGGTTTGAGGCGGCCGGCTCCGAGGCGTTGGACGGCCCAGCCGACCTCCGTGCAGTCCATGCCGGAGAGGAAGCCGGAGGTCGGGGCGGTGAGGGTGCGGGAGGCGGCGGTCTGGTGGTGGGCGGCGGGGTGGGCGTTGGCTTGGAAGACGGAGATGTCGCCGCCCTGGGCCGCGACGATTTGTAACCAGGCTTGATAAGCGGCGCCGGAGCTAAGGAGGCTGTCGGAGAGGATGGCCCCGGCCTCCGGGGTGGCGGCGTGTCCGGCGAGGTGGAGCATCCAGCCGGAGAGGATGTTGGTGAGCGCGAGGAGATCGGCGGAGAGGGGATGCCGATCCCCCTGGAGGATGTCGACGCACTCCCGGACTTCGAGCCAGTTGCCGGCGAAGCGGCCGAGGGGTTGGTCCATTGACGTGAGGAGGGCGACGGTGCGGGTGCCGGCGGCTTCGCCGGTCTCCACCATGAGCTGGGCGAGGAACTTTGCGTCGTCATAGCTGGGGAGGAAGGCTCCGCTGCCGGTCTTGACGTCGAGGACGAGGGCGTTGAGCGATTCGGCGAGTTTCTTGCTCATGATGCTGGCGGTGATGAGGAAGGGGGACTCGACGGTGGAGGTGTGGTCGCGAAGGGCGTAGAGGATGCGGTCGGCGGGGACGAGGGTGGGGGTCTGACCGATGAGCGCGGCGCCGCAGGTGCGGAGGACCTCCAGGAGCTCGGGGAGGCTGAGCTGGGTATTGAAGCCGGGGATGGTCTCGAGCTTGTCGAGAGTTCCTCCTGTGTGTCCGAGGCTGCGACCACTGATCATGGGGACGCAGATGCCGGGAGTGCCGGCGGGTGTGGGGGAGGCGAGACCGGCGGCGGCGAGGATGGGGGCGATGAGGAGGGAGGTTTTGTCGCCGACGCCGCCGGTGGAGTGCTTGTCGACGGTAAAGGTCTGGAGGGGCGAGGCATCGAAGGTTTCGCCGGAGAAGCGCATGGCTTCGGTGAGGGCGTGGAGCTCTGAGGGGGTGAGGCCGCGGAGAAAGGTGGCCATGAGGAAGGCGGCGATCTGGCTTTCGGAGATCTGGCGGTCGACGACAGCGCGGATGAGGCTGTGGATCTCGGCGGAGGTGAGGGTGAGGCCTTCGCGTTTGCGGCGGATGGTGTCAAGGGGGTGGAAGGTTTCGGGCATAGAGGTCCGTCAGGCGGGGTCGAGCGTGAAGCTGGCGGGGAGGAGGCCGGAGAGGAGGCGCTGCTCGGGCGTATGGTTTTCACCGGGGAAGAGGATAAGGGTTTCGGGGAGGCTGAACTCGAGGATGGTCTGGCGACAGGCGCCGCAGGGCTGGCAGGGAGCGCCATTGAGGTTGGCGACGGCGACGGCGAGGATGCGGATCTCGGGGCCGTGCTGGGCGACGGCGGCGGCTATGGCGGACTGTTCGGCGCAGGTGGTGAGGCGGAAGGAGGCGTTTTCGACGTTGCAGCCGGTTACGATGGCGCCGGGGTGGGGATCGGCGAGGAGGAGGGCGGCTCCGACGCGGAAGCGGCTGTAGGGGGCGTAGGCGTTTTGGGCTACGGAGTGTGCGGCTTCGAGGAGCTGGTGGAGCTGTGACGGTGCGGGGGTGGACATGCTGAGTGGAGGCTACTTGGGTTGGGGGCGGAGCCGCAAGTGGCGGCTGGAGGTACAGCAGGTTGCTCCGCTTCGCTCCTGAATGACAAGCAAAGGGAAAGACAACAGCAACGGACGGCGGTGACGGTGGCTGTTGCGGTCGCGGTGGCGGGGCAGGGAACGGTAGCGGCGTTGGTGTCTCTGTGAAAAGGGGAGGATCGGACATCGGATGATCTTTCGCATTCGTGCGTCTAAGCAGGTTGGGATCCGATGGGAAAACGTGAACGCAAGCTGGGCGGTACGTCTCCAAAGGCTCGGCCGTCGAACAAGGCTGAGGGTAAGGGAGCGGTGATCCCGGCTGCCATGGGTGGGGGGGGAGCGGCGGTGGCAGCGAACGAAACGGATGTCCTATCGCTGTTTCATCCGGTGACGGCGAGGTGGTTTCGGGCGGTGTTCGATGCTCCGACGGCGCCGCAGGTGGAGGGATGGCCGGCGATTGCGCGGGGGGAGTCGACGTTGATCCTGGCGCCGACGGGGACGGGGAAGACGCTGACAGCGTTTCTGTGGTGCCTGGACAAGCTGATGTTGCGGACTGGGTCCGGGGAGGGGGCCGGAGCGGAGAAGGGTTGCCGAGTGCTGTATCTTTCGCCGCTGAAAGCGCTGGCGGCGGATGTGGAGCGGAACCTGCGATCGCCTTTGATGGGTATGGCAAATATGGCGCAGAAGGAGGGCGTCGCGGTGCGGATGCCGGAGATCAGCGTGCGGACGGGGGACACGCCGCAGAAGGAGCGGGCGCGATTTCGTAAGCATCCTGGTGACATCCTGATTACGACTCCGGAGAGCCTGTATCTGCTGCTGACGAGCGAGGCGGGGGAGTCGCTGCGGACGGTGGAGACCGTGATCGTGGATGAGATCCATGCGTTGGTGCCGTCTAAGCGTGGGGCGCATATGGCGTTGAGCCTGGAGCGGCTGGAGGCGCTCGTCGCTCAGAGTGGGGGACGGAGGTTGCAGCGGATCGGGTTGAGTGCGACGCAGCGGCCGCTGGAGGAGGTGGCTCGGTTTCTGGGTGGGGCGGGGGGAGGGGTTGGAAGTATAGGGAAGATCTCCGCGGTAACCAATGGACGTGGCGGCGCAGCAGCTCCCACCCTTTGCACCCCACTAGCGGAGCTGGCGGGGAACCCGCTTTCCGGCGATGAGGCTGCCGGAGAGGATGGGGCACCCGGCCTAAGTAGAGATGCTGTCATTTCGGTAGAGGAGCGGGTGCTTCGCGGGGCGAAGAAGGCAACAGCAGATCCCTCCGGGATGACAAGCAAAGGAACAGGCAACAGCGATCACAGCGACGGCAACGCAGACGCGACGTTGTTGCGGGTTGCGGACGATGTGCAGGAGGATGCGGCGGAGGTGGCGCAGGGGGTGCGGTACCGGCCAGTGACGGTGGTGAACGCGGGTGCGCGCAAGGTGCTGGAGTTGAAGGTGGAGGTGCCGGTTGAAGATATGGCGCGGTTGGGCGAGATTGACGCACAGCCAAGCGGGCCGGCGAGCCAGGGGCCGAAGCGGACGTCGATCTGGCAGTCAATTCATCCGCGGCTTCTGGAGATTATTCGGGGGCGGACGTCGACGCTGATCTTTGTGAATGCGCGGCGGGTGGCGGAGCGGCTGGCGGGGGCGATCAACGAGTTGGCGGGGGAGCAGGTGGCGCGGGCGCACCATGGGTCGCTGGCGGCGGCGCAGAGGAGCGAGATTGAGGAGTTGCTAAAGGCGGGCAAGATCAAGGCGCTGGTAGCGACGAGCTCGCTGGAGCTGGGGATCGATATGGGTGCTGTCGATCTGGTGATCCAGATCGAGGCTCCGCCGAGCGTGGCGAGCGGGATGCAGCGGATTGGGCGGGCGGGGCACCAGGTGGGGGCACCCTCCACCGGAATTATCTTTCCGAAGTATCGGGCGGATCTGATTGCTTGTGCGGCGGTTACAAAAGCGATGCACGAGGGCCACGTGGAGTCGACGCGGTTCTTGCGGAACCCGATCGATGTGCTGGCGCAGCAGATGGTGGCGGTAGTGGCGCATCCTCCGCTGGGGGTTGCGGATGCGGAGCGGAGTTCGAAGGGGAAGACGGAGGAACAGGCGAGCCCGGGGATCAGCTATGACGGGCTGCTAGGGCTGGTGCGGAGTGCGGCGCCGTATGCGGGGATGAGCCAGGCGGTGTTTGACGGCGTGCTGGATATGCTGGCGGGGCGGTATCCGTCAGATGAGTTTGCGGAGCTGCGACCGCGGGTGACGTGGGACCGGACGCGGGGGTGGGTTACGCCCCGGCAAGGTGTCAAAAAGATTGCCATCTTAAATGGGGGCACGATTCCCGATCGTGGGACGTATGGCGTTTTCCTTGCAGGGACTCATGCGAAGCCGGTGCGGGTGGGGGAGCTGGATGAGGAGATGGTGTTTGAGCAGAGGACGGGGGACACGTTTATTCTGGGGGCGTCGACGTGGAGGGTGGAGGAGATTACGCATGACCGGGTGCTGGTGACTCCGGCGGCGGGCGAGGCGGGCAAGATGCCGTTCTGGCATGGGGACCAGGCGGGGCGTCCGATCGAGTTTGGGCGGAGAATTGGGGCGCTGGTGCGGGAGCTTCGGGAGGCCCCTCGAAGCGTGGCGATCACGAGACTTATGGGGGATCACGACCTGGAGCAGGGCGCGGCCGAGAACGTGCTGCGATACCTGGCGGACCAGGAGCTGGCGAGCGTGCATGTTCCTGACGACCGCAACATCGTGGTGGAACGGGTGCGGGATGAGCTGGGGGATTGGCGGATGTGCTGCCTGACGCCGCTGGGGAGCCGGATCCATGCGCCGTGGGCGATGGCGGTGACGGCGAAGCTGCGGGCAAACGGTGGTCCCGAGGTGGAGACAATGTGGTCGGAGGATGGTTTTTGCCTGCGCTTTCCGGAGAGCGAGCAGCCTCCGGAGGTGGACGCTTTGCTGCTGGAGCCGGAGGAGGCGGCGGAGCTGGTGCTGCGGCAGCTGGGGTCGACGGCGCTGTTCGCGGCGAAGTTTCGCGAGAGCGCGGCGCGGGCGCTGCTGTTGCCGAGACGGCGGGCGGACGGGCGGACGCCGCTGTGGCAGCAGAGGAAGCGGTCATACGACCTGCTGGGCGTGGCGAGCCGGTACCCCTCGTTTCCGATCCTGCTGGAGGCGTACCGGGAGTGCCTCCGCGATGTGTTCGACATGCCGGCGCTGATGGAGGTGCTGCGGGCGGTGGGGAACCGGTCGATCCGGGTGCATACGGTGGATTCGCGGACGCCGAGCCCGTTTGCGAGTGCGCTGCTGTTCAGCTATGTGGCGAACTATATCTATGACGGGGATGCGCCGTTGGCGGAGCGGCGGGCGCAGGCGCTGTCGATCGACCAGGACCAGCTGCGGGAGCTGATGGGCGATGCGGACTTGCGGGAGCTGCTGGACGTGCATGCGATCGAGGAGACGGAGGAGCAGCTGCAATGTTTGACGGAGAGCTGGCGGGCGCGGTCGATGGATGGGGTGCACGACCTGCTGCTGCGGCTGGGAGATCTGTCACGGGATGAGTTACGAATACGATGCGTGAGCGCGGAGGTGGCGGAGAGTGTGGACCGGCTGATGAAGGCTCGGCGGGCGATCGAGGTGCAGATTGCGGGGGAGAGGCGGGTGATTGCGGTAGAGGACTCGGCGCGCTACCGGGATGCGATTGGGGTGCCGCTGCCGCCGGGGTTGCCGACGGCGTTTTTGACGGTGGCGCCGGATGCTCTGCTGGACGTGGTGCGGCGATATGCGCGGACCCATGGGCCTTTCACTACGGCCGAATGCGCTTCGCGATTCGGCCTGCCTGGCGTGAGTGTGGAGGCGGTGCTGCAGCGGCTGGTGCAGGTGGGGCGGGTGCAGGAGGGCGGGTTCCGGCCGGGCGGGGTGCATCGCGAGTGGATCGAGGTGGAGGTGCTGCGGCAGATCCGGCGGAAGAGCCTGGCGCGGTTGCGCAAGGAGGTCGAGCCGGTCGAGCAGAGGGTGCTGGCGCGGCTGTTTACGCGGTGGCAGGGGGTGGTGCAGCCGCGGCGGGGGCTGGATGCGCTGCTGGATGTGATTGAGAACCTGCAGGGAGCTCCGCTGGCGGCGTCGATTTTAGAGACGGAGATCCTGCCCGCACGGGTGATGGGGTATAAGAGCTCGGATCTGGACATGCTGGTTGCGGCGGGAGAGGTGGTGTGGATGGGGCTGGAGCCGCTGGGGGAGAGGGATGGGCGGGTGGGCTTGTATCTGGCGGAGAGGTTGGGGGTGCTGTGGCCGCCGGTGGCGCCAAATACAGGGGTCCATCGCTTAGCTCA
>JAABUW010004393.1_pt1 | contig 19170 bp, 19 predicted proteins | sample 5560081 | NCBI WGS metagenome assembly JAABUW01 (sample SAMN10711882, study PRJNA513363) | rock metagenome | isolation source: Antarctica rocks | place: Antarctica: Victoria Land, Knobhead sud
CAAAGTATCTTTGCTGGTTAAAATCCCCCCCCCCCCCCCCCTCGGACCTCCAAAGAGATAGCCAAAGCAGGCTCCATCTATCGTTCGTCGTACCGTAGTAGCTAAAAGAAAAAAAAAGAAAAAAAAAATCTGTGAGATATACAGTACAACGGTTCGCGCGCGGGAGGGGATGGATGGCTTGCTCGCTCGCTGGAAGTTGGGCGGATTCGATTTGAAGGGTTGTTTTGTAGCTTTTGCGGCGGTGTGAGGGGTGTGATGATGGGATCGTTTGGAGAGGAGAGGAGAGCGGGTTGTTTATTGTGTGGATGGAGGTGTTGCGTGAGGACGATGCGGCGGGGGGTGGAAGGGGGAGGGGGAGATCGGGCTGTGTATTGGATTGGAGGGGTGATATTTGATATTCTACTACTGCTGTAAACCCACCCCCCCCCCCAGGTTCCTTTCTTCAAAATCCCCCGCCCGCGTCGGAGAAATGGAGAAGTAAATGGGAGTACATATGCTCTTTCCAGCCGGGAAAAAGCTAATTATCGCGATGATTTTCAGCTCTTTTGATATCGCACGGGTGTGATGATGGGATCGTTGAAGAGGAGAGCGAATTATGTATTGTGTGAATGAAGATGTGTGCGTGAGAACGATCCTTTTGGGGGGAGATCGGGCTGTGTATTTGTGATCGGAAGGAGGGATGTTTGATATTCTACTACTGCTGTAAACCCCCCCGCGTCGGAGAAATGGTGAAGCAAATGAATGGGAGCATGCTCTTCCAGCCGGAAAAAAGCACAATGATCGCGATGATTTTTAACTTTTCTGATATGGCACGCACGCACTACCCGGTCGATGATTGCGCGTTTTATTGCTCTCATTCTCTTCGTCTTTTTCATCCAAAAATCTAATCATTTCGCCCCCATGATCTAAATAAAAGATTTCTCTCTTCACCCCCTCTGTGCCGGGGGCGGAATCAGCAATTCCCCCATGCGGTGATGAATTCAACGGCATTTGCACACACACACACTCTTCCCGGCTCATGTTTTACTTTACAAAATGGAAAATTGGAGGTACAAAGTCTGTTTCCTGTGGTTTTATGATGCCAGTTTGGGGGGGGGGGGAAGCTGGTTGATCGATCTTTTGTTGCGGGTCTGTCTGCTGCTCGATTACAGTAGCTGCTCGTACTTTTCACGGCGTAAATATACGCGCTGAAGCGAAGCTGCTACAGTACTTTCGTTCTGAATTGTATCAAATTTGATTTATTTGAGCATGGGGGTGACGATTGAAAGAAGCACGGCAAACTTTTCGGTTGGTTCAGCGGGAATGCGTGTGTGTGATGGAGGAAAGTCGGGGAAGATGTGGCTCCTGTTATGTAGGAACGTGTACCGAAAGAAAGGGGTGAATGGTCTTGAACTTCAAACTGGCAGCTACACTGGTTAGGTCATCAAGTAGGAGGTTGCAGTGGTGCGTCGATGACTCCAAGACCGTGTGTGTCAATCTCGACCTTTCGATGTACCCAGATGGCGTAGTCGTGAAAGGCGGATAAGGGGGTTAGATATAAACCCCCAAGCTGGAAAATAACTATGCTGACTCTACGATTCTACCATGCCGCCAAGGAGATTCAAGAAGGCCGAGCCAAGACTTCTTTGAGCATTCGAATGACGCCCTCGTCCAGGATACCCCTTCTATCGGCGGCTGTGGGTCAATACAGAATATTCGATTCTATAACCACTATTTGTCTCGCTTGTGTTTATTGACTTTGCAGTTGCATACGGGTTTCTACGCCCCGTGCGCTATCGAGAGAACGATGTTGTATCGTGGTGCTTTGGAGTGTTTATAGATTTAGGAAACGTATTCTGGAGAGAGACGGTCAATCTATATCCGAGGAAAGGCAAAGTTGAAGCTCCAAAGAGCGTTAGTCTTTCTACCTCGTTGGCACTTTGGCTTCTCTCTACCATCTAAAACTCGGTCTCTTATCATTAAAGTTTTACATGATCGAGAAGATAGACCTTCGAACATATCACAGATATAATGCTTTCCTCACAGCCATTCTTAGTGAATCACGATCGTGATGATCGATTCGAAACTTTGTAAAGAACTTGAAAAGCTTCTTTCTTCCATGATAGTTACTTATAAAGTTCATCTCATGAACAGTCTGTCAGTTTATGCCACCGAGTGTGCTGCGCATGTCACGGTCTCCACTCTGAACATACGAGTCGCATGAACGAGTTTGCTCCGCGCGCATCTACATAGCCTATGACGACCGGACCGATATCTGATACATCTCCAAGTGTCCGACTTTTCTGTCACGCACGTAGGTTTTCAAAAACGACGGGTTGGAAACACGGAACCTTTTTTCGCAGGCAGGTTAACTCGTTTTACAGCCTCGGTGTATCAAATATCCCTGATCGTCTCTGTGCTACAGTAGCTGCTGCGTTCAGCAGGCCACTCACTCTACACCGGGGCGGCTTATGATAGCCGCTGGATGCCAGCCCAAAGAACTCCTCATCCGCGAGATACTTTTCCTCGATTCGCTTGAATATTGCAATCAAACTAAAAAACGCGCGCTGGCATGTTCCGTCCACGTGTGACGCCTTCCCTGGCACGTGAGCATGATCCCTTGCTCCAGCAACAACTCTGTCACCGACCCCTTGTTCGTTCCAAGACTTTCTTTCCGAAAATCCCCAAGTATGTCTACCAGCTGCGTGCTAGAGTTGGACCGTCATCAACCGAATCATCTACAGTAGCTGCGCAAACCCGGGGGGGGGGGCTTACGCACTTGCAGAGGGTACCGGCGCAACACCCGTCCAGTGGTACTGTAATACGTTTTGCACGGCTATTTTTGGTTGAGGGGGTTGGGAATCCTTTGTGAGCATTGCGCAGGTGGGTCATTGCAGCAACTAGCAACTGCATTAGAGTGTTTGGAAGAGGAAATCGAGATGCGGTTTCTTGCAGCGTTGGTCAACACACATCCGATACAAAAGTACCCGACGGAACGAGTTTTTCGAGGCTTCGAGATTGGAAATCTAGGTTTGGGACAGATCTCGATTTTTAATTAATGGCTGGGACCCATGGTTTGTATCTCGCCATAATGAGGGATTTTGAAAGACGTTCAAACATTTAAAAAAGTCTATGTACTAAATTGTTTACCTTTTCCTTCCCTTGGAGTAATTGAAACTTCCCCCTTCTAATTCGTACGCTTTATGTACCTATCACTTTCTATATGGAGATTTTACGTCTTATCGTCAAGTAAATGAACTTGTGAGATGAGAATTGATTGGTTGTATTTTGTTTTTAAAATAGTTAGATTAGGAAAGCGTTCAAAGGAAAAAAGCAAGCCAGGTTTCAAGCTCAATTATCGTTCTTTTTTCTGCATATCTTTCATGTCGTCGAGAGAGCTGAATACCAACCTGATTCAATTTTTGGATTCCGGCTTTCCAAGTGAAGAAGTCGAAAAGGCCTTGCAAATAGACTGGCAGACCTGATCGCTTAGCCTTGCTTTCCCATTCCATTAATCGGCATGTCATCGCAATAGATCGTCTGCTATTGACCAGGTCCAATATCACCAGGAAGAAAGTATTACCCTCAGTAGGCGAGAATGAGAATTGGTAGGGGTTCGTAGCCATGAAACATTCATCCGCACCACGTCTGCAATCGCATATCTCCCAACCATCATCCTCCTCTTCATCTTCAACACCAGGCTCAACCCAAATGTCCCATTTCGTGAAACCTTCCATAGCCCTCGTATACCGCTCACGGAACGCCTCTCTCTCTTCCTTGAAGCTCTGTCGCATCCTCTCACCCTCTTTAGTCGAAAGGGGATACTCCTCAACCTCCTCAATGATTTGGCTAAAAACTTCTTCTGGCAGCCACGAGTCTTGCGCAGCTGGTGCGAATAGATTTGGCCCACCGATCGCGGCGCTGACATGGAACCATCAAGGTGCTCAAAATACGCCGGTTCGGATCGATTAGGTGTAAGAGCAGGATCCTGCAATGACCTGGCTTCGAAGGGTTTTCTAAGCCGAAGGATTTGAGACGCTTTTAAAGTACATTGGGCCACATTACTATTCTTGACTCCCGCAAAATTACATTGCTAAGATTTTGCATAATATGGTCACCGTGTTTTACACCATACATCTCTTGCAAGAAGGGTGGCTTAGCGACATTGCCTCTGGCAGCGCGCCTGTTCAGTGTTAACCCAAGGCGAGTGTCGGCGGCTCTGTCAAGGAGAGATTAGAGGTCGAGTAGATGTATGCCGCAGTCGTGCAGACGCGCTCGTTCGACTGTCCTCGAACATGCCAGTCTTCACCCTCGTATATGGGGTTATCGGTCGATAGGTTGATCTCCCTGATCTGCAGCACAAACTGACAGCCAATGTTCCAGAATTCTTTCCTGAGGTCAACGAACATAGAGTCTTGATAGCGCTCATGATGGCCAAGGTATCTCCTGCGTTCGTATCGCTGCTCTGGTGATGGAAAAGGACCTGGGCCAAGGTCTATTATCGAACGACGTATCTGTTGACCCTGGTAACCTGGCGCCTTCAAGTCCACGAGGGTCCGGTCGAAAAAGGAGATTTGGGTATCAATGGGCCTTTCTACCGCGCCATATAGTGTGAAATGGGTATCTGGATAGACGTTGTTTATGTAGCTCTTGATCCTAAGAAGTGTTAAGCGCTGAACCTAAACATTTGGGGACGGATCTGATGTTCACTGAGGTCCTTCACCCTTTTCTCCCAAAACAATATCGAAAGGGAGCCACTGGTAGCGCCTTGACCATGACATATCATTACGATACTTGGCGAAATCATCCTGCGCACATTTCTTACTCGATAGTGTCACGACGAAGAGCCCATCTCCACACCTCGATATACAGTCAGTACGATGTACTGGACGACTTGGTAAGACCTTCGTCTTTTCCCAAGTAAAAGGAAATAGGTATGGATCCACCAGATCGACAGTTTGTTGTGTGGAGCTTGTGCGGTTGAGAAAGCAATCCTCCTTGAGCGACGCCACAACTCTCTGTAGATCGGCGTCCAAGAGAGAATTTACAGAACCATATGATTTGATAACGCCACCGTCTACTGCTGTTTTGATAAGACTATCTGTGAAGTCTTGAACATAGTATCTGACCTCATCCACACACTGCAGAATCTTTAGCCATTTCGTACGGTCTTCTCCTTCCTACTGGGTTTACCCAGTCTGCCATTGAGCGGGTAACATCCTCGCCTGCCATGACCTTCGCGCTCTTCCATTCAAACACAAAATCTGCTTCCCAGATATTGCGATCCCGATCAGGCATATCAGTCAGTTCATTAATCCAGGATATCATTGTACGTTCGCAAACTGTATAGCAATATCGGCTGTATTGTCAAACAAGCCTATGGAACGGTCATGGAGAAAGTCGAACTCACGTTTTCTCAGTGCCATCTAGGGCCGATGCTAGGAGGGTGTTGTTCACCCCCGGGGGGATACCGGGCTTCATCTAGCCAGCTGATGGGGAGCCCACAACCTGGAACCATCCAAACTTGTTGCATTCGAGAAGCCATGGACTTATGAGAATGCCTTGGCCACTCTATATTAGATCATGTACAACAAGCTGTAAGAACTGAAGCTTGATGACGACTAAGCTGGTCATTGCCAGAACCGTGGCCGCGTGTACAACCGCTGCATAACAGACTTCGGAGCGTTGTAGCCTGGAAGCACAATAGCCAGCAATACTAATATGCATTCGTCCCATCAACAGGAGACACGCTGGGCTGTGAAAGAGTGATTTGGAAAGCTCGTGAGATCCGAGGTCAACTTGATCAACAATCGCGGCGGTGTTGTCAGTTTTTCGTTACAGCTACTGTGTAGTGATGATGCCGCCTTCACATGGGGTTTGCATCCTGATACTGGCGATTGGTTATGGCAGGATTCAAGCTCAGTCTCTGGACCATCATGATTGCCAGAATTAAGTATCATAGATAGATTGGAGGGGTTTCTCGGGCTCCAAGCAAACATGCCAGCCGCATTGGGCGAGACCGTCGTCCATCAGTAATCTATCACATCTACCTTGAAGAGATTTGACAGAACCCCATGTTGAAGCAATAGGAGCTGTAGTAGGAGCAATAGTAGGAGCAGGAGGAGTAGTCGTCCAATTAGGAACATACTGTAGTTCCTGATTAGGTACGCTACCCGCTAGCCTATCTGGGGCTAGCGCCAATTGTGGCACAAGACGTAGATAGGCAGAAAAACACACCTTTCAGCAATCAATCACCCCATTATCTTCAACTCGGTATACACTACTGGAAACCTACGAACAGATAGCCATGGAGATGTCTGAAGTGTTTCCCGGCATATTGCTTACGGACCATTCGTTCTTGACACGTCGGTCAAACTGGCGAACCCTCCGCCGCCGATGACGGCATCGACATGACACCGTCATGACGTACTTTCCACTGCCCCTCCTCTTAATAAATGCCGTCAAGTAGGTCTTCTATTTCACCTTACAGCTTGAAAAATCTTTTAGCTTTGCACGACTACTTGCACCAACTCAAACTTCTCGAATACTCGAACAAACCAACTTAGTAACACACACAATGGCCATGTCACAGAGCGCCAACTTGGTGGAGAAGGCCGTAGGGCATGGGGATAACGCTGTCACAGAGCAAGATATCACCAATCCAGGTCGCGACCGCGAAAGATTTGGTGATCCTTCAGGTGAAAAGATGAAGGCGCTGTGTTGGATGGGCAAGAATGAAGTACAGATTCGTCGGTACACTCCAACTAGGTAAAGTATGCCGTTAGTATCTGCAAGCTAATGGATCTGTGCAGTGGAAACCCCAAAGCCAAAGGTTGTCGAAGACCGCGACGTCATACTAAAAGTCACCGGGAGCACAATATGTGGGAGTGACCTACATTTGCTACACGGTAAGAGAATCATCATCGCCAAGAGTAGACAATTCGCCTGATCATGGTTCGTAGGCACTGTTGTCGAGCTGCAGAAAGGCGATATTCTTGGACACGAGTTCTGCGGCAAAGTGGAATCTATGGGACCCGCTGTCAAAGGTCTGAACGTGGGTGATCGTGTCGTTGCGTCTTTCCAGATTGCCTGCGGTGATTGCATGTACTGCAAGAAGAAGCTCTCGTCCCAATGTGAGCGGACAAATTCGAACACCATTGAGAACGCCATGTACGGTGGACGGACAGCTGGTATGTTCGGGTACTCGCACTTCACAGGGGGTTTTGCCGGTGGACAGGCCGAGTATGTCCGTGTACCATTTGGTGATGTAAATCTATTGAAGTTACCGGACGATGTCCCTGACGAGAAGGGCCTCTACCTCTCCGACGTCCTGTCAACCTCCTGGAACTGCGTGGTTGATACTGGAGTCAAGGAAGGTGACGTGGTTGCTATCTGGGGAGCCGGACCGATTGGACAGATGTGTGCCCACATGAGTTTCATAAACGGCGCCAAGCGTGTCATTATAATCGATGGTGGCCCAGCTGCCTGGCGTTTGGACTTTGTAAAATCGAAGATTCCTAACGTGGAAACACTCAACTATACTGATTTACCTCGGGGAACTTCGGTCACATCGAGGCTCAAGGAGATGGAGCATGGTGGTCCTGACGTTGCTCTCGAGTGCGTTGCTGGTGAGTATGCCAAGGGATGGGGTCACTATTTCGAGATGATGCTCGGGATGGAGACAGATACATCGGAGATTGTCAACGAGATGATCACCTCGGTCAAGAGTTACGGTCGCTGCGGTATCACCGGTGTCTATGTTGGCTTTGTATGCCTCTTCAATGCAAAACCATCCTCCCTATCATCGATGAAGCTAACTACAAACTCTAGACTAACCACTTCAACATTGGAGCATTAATGGAGCGCGGCATTCGCCTGATCGGTAATGGCCAAGCACCAGTTCATCTTTACTGGGAGAAGCTATTGAAGATGATTCAAGACGGATCTCTGGACTCCTTGATGATGCTTTCCCACCGTTGTGCCATCGAAGATATGGACGTTATCTACAAGAAATTCGACCAGAGAGCAGATAATCTCCAAAAGATCTTTGTCCAGACCAAGTTCTCCGACCCGCCTGCTCCTGGTACTCCAGAGCTGACAAGGTACAAGCAATAAGGTGTTAGCCGCTGCTTGGGTGGTGGCATTGTTGGTAGAACATAGCTTTATAATGCGACGATACCAGATCGAAAATGTATTCGATAGCTGAATGTTATTTAGTGTAACTTGATGCCAGATCAAACAGCAAGCTCCTTTAACGGGACAATATAAGTACCTTGAGGTCTCGCTAGGAGCGCGAACTCTAGTCCACCTCCAAGCGCCTCAAAAACTCCCCGTCCACGTAAGCTCTCAGTCCTTTGAATCTTGCTGAATGCGTAAACTCGGCCCTGCTGGTGTATGCTTCGCTCCGTCTGCAACGATGTAGGAGCCCGCAACGCATGAGTTTTCGCTCTCTATCCTCATGCGTTCTCCAGCCTCTCTGTACCAAGTATGCACCAATGTCTGAATTCAGAAATCTGCGTCCTTTAGAATTTTCTGAAAGCGACAGAAGAAGCTGATAAGGTTATGGCTGTAACCCACCAATGGATCAGTGGCACGACGTTGTCTCCATTGCATATGACCTACGTTTACAAGTTCTGCAAAACATACCAAAAAGTCACATGCACATGGCGATACTACCCTCCATAACTGAGACTTAACCCCCAAATCGACGGCAAACCAAAGGCTCGTCCTTCAAGACAGACAGGTCCATAGAACCTGCACACGTACATGCTGAGGTGCAGCTTCTGTCGCATGTAGACGCCAACTACCCTACCAAGATTCAAGTTTTCGACCACAAGGGATGCGGTCAGGAGCTATACTTCCTGTGCAGCCACCTACCATCGAGCCATGCATTTCCCGGAAGTAGAGAAGCCCCTTGACATCGAATTAGAGGTGAGTCAAGTGTCGCAGTACGCATCGACTACCTCCGCACAGCCAGAGGCTGCCAAAGGTTCGATCGGCGCTTCCGAAGATTCGGAGCACAGCTGTTTTGTTTCCCAAGCATGGTCAAGCGGTCTAGGATTTAGACCGGTTCAAACACACATGGCGAGTTGGACATTTGGCAGAAAGACTCGACAGTTAATACATTAGTCAACATCCGGATGTCTCTAAGAGCTATTTGAATTCCTGTCGATGGAGCCATATCTTGCTTAGCACAGCGTGGATATGTTAGCCCAGATGGTTCTGCTAAATACAGGGCTTCGTTGCGTGATGAGGTTTTGATCTGTACCAGCTGTTGAGATTCCGTTCCCAATGTCCATAGAATTTGGTGTTGGCATGCTAAATCCATCGGAAGTACAACCTTAACAGTCAAAGAACATACTTACTGGATTTCACCTACCATCCCACCCCCACCCCTCACATATCCTCAAAAACAAAAACCCCCTTCCCCTTCCGAAACCCCCCCAACGTCCCCTCCACCGCCTCCACCAACTCCCCCCTCCCGGTCTCCCACCCCCACGCCACCTCCACCATCGGCACATCCCTAAACCTCCCTTCCCTCATCATCCCCAAGATCTCATCTACCGTCCTCTTCTTCTCCTCCGGGTGCTGGTCGCTCCACCGGCTGACCCAAAACCCGTCGAAGACGAGATCCTTGAAGATGAGCATGCTGGCGCCGACCCGGAGAGGGTTTTTGCTCATGGCTCCGTACGTCACCATATGTGCGCTGGGGGAGAGCACTTTGGCCATGGCCATGGCGGCGTCGCCGCCGACGCAGTTGAGGGCGAGGGGGGTTTTTTCGCGGCCGTTGTTTGTCCATTCTTTGACTTTATCCGAGAAGCTGCGGTCCGTGATTTCCTCGTCGTTGACTACGATATCTGCGCCCAGCTCTTCTAGTTCTCGGCGCATCTTCTCGCCTTCCTCGCCTTCTCTTTTTCGGACTATGTTGATGCTCTTCAGGCCCCACATCCGTCCTAGTTGTATTGCCGCTCTCCCGACCCCGGAGTTGGCGCCATTTTGAATAAACCAATCCCCTTCTTTAAGAGATACGAAGTCCTTGAGCATCCGATACGCCGTTACGGGATTCACGGACACAGTAGCAACTTGCTTCCGATCCAAACCCTCCTTCTCAACCCTCACCACCTTCTCTTCTCCCACCTGTAAATGTGTGCGCCATGTCCCTAGCCCCGTCGCTTTCGGGATCACCCAGTCGCCCTTGGATACGGTTTTGCATGAAGATCCGGCGCTGAGGACCTCGAAGCAGGCTTCGTTTCCAGGGACGGCGGACGGTTGGGGGGTGCCGAGGGCGCTGGTGAAGGGGGGTTTTGTCGGGTATGTGCCTTGGATTTGGTTTATATCTGCTGGGTTGAGGGGAGCGGAGAGGTTACGGAGGGTTAGGAGGGTGGAGTGAGGGGGGCCTATTGAATAGGTGTGGAGGCTGGGGTTGGCTAATTAGCTTGGTAATTTCTTGGGTTTTGTAATAGTAGGCAGGCGTGGGCGCGGAATTTGGTGCCTGGTTTGGTTGTCGCGTGCCGAGATCGAAAGAGATAAGCTTACGAGAGAACGTCAGCGGGAGATCCATGTTGGGAGTAAACCAGGGATTTGGCTTGGGTGTAGCCGTAGGTGGAAATAGAGCGGCGCTGGCGGAGGGCGGTGCATTTGGGGGTTGCGCTGGTGGTATTTGTGCAACACCTGCAAAGGCTGGAGGCGGTCCGAGATGAGTAGTTAGGTAGTAATGGAGGCATGGCGTATGAAGAAAAATTAAACTTGTTCGAAGCAGGCGGAGAAACTCAGAGCTGGATATCTCTGACGTAGCGGCTGCAGGGGGCGGGGTGAGCCGCGGGGAGAAACGAGGGTGGAAAAGGGTTCGAATATGCTACATATTTGCTCCCTAATCAAGTACCAAATATGCTCCATACATGACTTCCTAAAGCATCGTATTTGCTCCATATATACTCCCCCCTACCCTTTTAATAAAATATATTTGCCCATAGGCTCCCTCATTCAGAACCCAACCCACCACTACACCCGCCGGGTTGGGTTGAAGGCCTCGTCACCTAACCCCGAACACCACCCGTTGCTCGGTGTAAATATTTACGTATAAGATATGATTTTGAATGAGTCCAACGCAATAGAAATCGTATAGAAATGCATTCTTACGCGGAGTTTATGCGGCAGGCATTTCCTACGTCGGTCTATTTCACCTTCGAGGGAGCCATACCGTGGCAGCAATCTCAAACCCCGACCCACCAAACTTACACGCTTTACAAAATCATTGAGGCCTGACTATTCGTCGCCAAGATTTATTCTTGGCTCCACTTGAAAAACATAGATGACATCCAGGCTGCCTGAACGGTGGCGAAATAATTGCCAATGCCAAACGCGCCTTGCACATCCCTTGTCAGACAAGCCCATATCACACTTAAGCAGCCTGAGAAGACCAATCCCACAAACACCATCGTGGACATAACGTGCATATTGGGGGTCTCCAATATATGTATTCCCCAACCCACCGGAATCTGGTCGGTGGCACTGAAAATACTTTCGGTAAGCTTCTTGGGTAGGCGATGCATCCATTTCCCGCTATCACTATGGTATCTTGGGGGTGTGTAGAAGAAATGGAAGAATAGGTGGGAAGGCATGGGCTCCTCGGGATCGAGAGGGCAGGGGGTGTACTGGTAGCGCTTTGAGGCTACTTCTGAGGGCGGTGGGAGACCAGGTTCGTAAAGGGCTATTCTCGAGCCGGCATCTACCATGAACTGAGTTGTATTAGTCCCAGTTTCCCGGACGTGCTAAAATGCTAGATTCGTGTATGGTAGTACAGGAAAGGAGTAAGTGATACCGGTTCGTCACCTTTCGAAAGATTATTGAGGTCGGTTTCAAGAACGACCACTGAAATCGACGTTTTCCGAGTACTCCGCGCATGATTCTTGGTGTTTGCACTTGGAAGAATCCCCTCTTGGCCCGTTCTCTGTAATATACGTCTGATATCAGGGAGAAGAGCTCGCCATCGCTTGCGATACATGTAATGTTTGCTTCTCCAACTGTCCTACTGTATTGACCGGTGTTGACGCAGAGTTCTAGGAAGCGTGGAACAAGCGCAGGTTGTGGCGGATTAGCTCGTGAGGTGAGAATGCTTCGGAGGTTTGAAGCAGGTTTATTTGCTTGAGCGTCGGCCGATTGCTTGTGAGCGGTTCCGCTTACTATATTTATGTGAGCTTGTGGAGGTCTAGAAAGGCTGCCAGTTTGTTGTGGGTTGCTTGAAGAGTCTCCAGCCATTGTGTTCTTCCAATCGAAAAAAGATGCAAGCTCTTCGGCTTTTCGTGCAGATATGCCTTTGATGTCCCAGTACATAGCCTGTCCACAGTCGCAGGTCCACTCTACCCGGCGGAACCCCGAGGGTAATTTTGGCCTAAAAATTCGTTCATTCAATGCGTAAAGGCGTTGCAGAATTGGAAAAGCCAGTGCGTGGAGATCAAATGTATGAGTGTGTGTCCTATTGATCCAGCTAAAGTAAGCTGGTGTTAATGCAGATCTCAGAATGTCAGAACCTTTTCCCACTGGATCTGGCGAATGATTGATGGGATTAGCTTCTTCTATTAACAAACGCCTTCCTTGAGGTTGAATACTATTGGCTTCAATCTCCCCAGTGATGCGTTGAGCTTTCGCCCCTAGCTGCGAATGCTGGAGACCGGACGTGTCAAGGCATGTGGTGTATATGTTCTCGTTATGAATACGATAGGAATCTTCTTCACTGGCTCGGGACCGATCTCGGTTTTGCATAGGTTCAGATTGCTTGGTGGAAAGCTCATCTTCTGTTTCTTCAAAGGGAGTACTGTGCTCTCTGCCCTGTGAAGGATGTAAGAAACGCTCCAGACTTTCCCGGAGTCTTTCCATCGCAGTGCTCTGGACCAAAAAATGTCTCATTTGATGAATATTCGGCCACGCATATTCGCCGTCCTCGGATCCAGAATTGTCTGAGTTGTCTTGCTCGCTACTCGCTTCAATAAATGGCTGAAATGGTCCACGCTGTTCTAGAAAACGTTCAAGAAGATCTTTCTTCGCAGCTGCTAATTCGTCCAAGTGTATCTCTGGCATCTGCTTCGAGTCAGAGAAATAGTATGATGTGATCTGAAAAGCGATGTAATTGGTCCGTCGATTCATGATTCGACAAGCACCTCGCTCCAAATTGGTTCCTGCTTCGACACGAAGATCTGACACGTATTTTTTGAGCAGACGCGCGACGTTGCGCTCAAACCTATCTGAGGACATAGCATTCGTCGCTTCCTCGAAAAGGGTATTGATTTGTGAGTCTTTGATCAAAAGGACGTATATCTGATCTATGGCTGCCGTCGCTTCTTCAAAGGACGATTGCGAAGACAACGACGTCGTGCTTAGGAAAATGCTGTCGCTAACGGAGGTAATAGATTGTCCTTCAGAAGCAGGTCTTTCAGGCTTCGTGGCAATGACATGATCGAGGGAGTCCTGTGCTTCGACCTTGTCTTGGCCGGGGCTGCGATAGTCTATATTGTAAGAACCGTCTGTACGTAAATTAGCAAATGATTAGCGACGAGATATTTACAACCGCAATCCTGGATTCTTGCTGGTAATCGAGACCGGTGCCTCTACGAGATCAACTACAAATCCGACATAATAATCGATTTCTTCGCCCACCCATGTGATAGGTATGAGAGTGAGTAGATTCATAAATGGTTGTCCGCCCTTCCTGTAGTTTATGAGACTTGCCTGGACTTCTTTCCTCGCGGTTATCATGTTTTTGATTAGCATTACAGTTTGGTCGTCCACATATTTCCGTTTCATGCCCGCTTGAGTTTTGCCATCAGGAGATTGCAAAAAGCGACAGTTCTTTCCCAGTATTTCATGTTTCGAATAGGCTGTAATGCGCGCAAATTCATCAGAGCAATATATGATGGGCATATCGTATTGAGTTGCATCAGAAACTACAATTGCACACGACATATCCACAGCTCCAATGTTGATTTGAGGCATGGGTCTGGCTGCCACCCGCATCATAACCCCAAATAAGTCAAAACCGCTCGACGAATAAGCATTTTGATACTGTGGTTTGACCTGTTGGCCAATCTGACTTGGTTTTTGATGATTCTCGCGGCGTTCCATATCTATCTCCACCGTTTGGAGCGCGAATAAATTTCTTTACCACCTGGCACAGATGTAGAGCGACGGAAATGATGTCGGCCTTCTGTAACCAATGAGAGGAGTTCTGGTAGATACGGTATGTTGATCAAGCGCATATGGAAATTTTACTCAGCGGTGAAACTGCTTGACTGTAGGTCTCAGTATTCAATAACAATTGTCCTGTGCATATCGTGCTGAACATCAACGAGGACTATTCTGCTGGAGCTGGAGGAAGGAGCACCTATGATCCAGCCGGGAGTGACTATTGCCTCCTCGGATCGCCGTAACGGAGTGGGAGTCTTTTGCAGTATGAACAGGTTGTGTAATTGCAGATGCACTGCGTCGCTACCTCAAATCCAATGGTAAAGAGAAGTACGGAGACAATTGAGGCCATTGCGCTCAAAGAAAGAGTGAGCCTGAATATCTACTAGCTATCAATAGTCTTGGCATTGTTTTTGAAAACCAGCCTTTCCACTACACTTTACACATTTGGTCCAATTTGATCAAACGTCCTCGGTCTTTCTAACGACAGAGTCGATATCCTACTTATAGGATGCAGTCCATCTCGTTTTTCTGTTGGAAATAGGGAGCAGTACTGTTACCCCTGTGATTAGTAATCTCCGCTCCGCGTCCTTATAGGGCTGGGGCTAGAGGATTCAGCGTTTTCACCTCCTTCCTCCCTTTGTAGCTTCCTACTGTAGTTCCATCAAAACACAATCTATATATGCTCTGCCCTGTGTAAGTGAAGAAAGCGGGGTAGGTAGGGTTACAGTCAGGTATCTCAATCTCGGTAAGCTGCACCCCCAAGGCGGTAAGAACTCAGGCCTTTTCAACATTTCTGCTTGACTCCAAGACATCAAGGGCTTTACTCGCGCCAGTCGATGTGTAAAGATTATATATTAGAGGCTTATAAAGGACTTGGTCACAACTCTATCGACCGTATCCTTCCAGCATCGCGGCTGATGCTCGGACTGTGCGATTGCGAACGCGTGAGTGGGAATCATGGTGACCTGCAGTTACTGCTTGTTGTTACCTTGTGGTTCGACTTACATGTTCACCTTGTCCGCTCATGGTGCCTCAGGCCATAGCATTTCTGGGGGTTATGGGCACTCGTCCTACAAAAAGGGATCAATCATTTGAGCAGTTTCTTTTCTTTACGACCAGTAAGCGCTATATCTTATCTTGTACAAGTGATCGCTGCCGTGGTGCATTTTCCTTCTCAAGAGATCCACGGTAACACCAATGCTGTAGAACTTTTTGCACAATCACAAATCTCATCCTGGGTTTGCTGGAGGATACACTGGCAGATTTTTGCGTGTGTCTCACGTTCTCGAGCAGCTTTTCAAACTAAGAGGACTCACTGCCACATCTTTCACCATTTTCCCTGCATGGTTAAAGGATATAGTGCTTCGTCGACTTCCTTACCAGGGAAGAGGAATGTCTTTGACCTAGAACACACGATTTTCTCCTGCATTATTGTGGCGCTGAATTCAGAGAACTACGTTCTTTCGACCATTCCGTGAGCAAAGACATATTTCATCCTAATGGGGATCTGTCCCAAAGCCTGAGCCGGGTCAATAAAGTAGGACGCATTTCGCAGCCCATGTTCGATCGGAGGATCTCATTGTCTTGTGTGATTCACTAATTTATACTTGATATGACGGTAGGAGTCTGCGAAGAAATATCTCATAGGATCTATTAGATCTTTGAACGACGCTTATTGAAGAGCATGTCCGCTCAATCGCCCGAGCGGCCAAAGTTATTATATAAAGGCATAACGACGTGCCACTTGCTGGAGTGTTCAGGGTTGTGAAAGGTATAAGTACCTTTGTGACCACTTGTCCCAAAGCCTGAACTTCAAGCCTCGATACTTTTTAGGTCAGTACCATAAAAGCTCTCTCTCTTTCATCATTTAATTGCTGTTGTTTGTGCTCCACACGAATAGTAAAGCGAATACATAATATCTGCTCAAAGTCTTTTAGTTCGCTAGAGAAATCTCATTTTGGTTTAGTTCTGCACTCATTATTTTACATGCCAAGCCTGGCCGCAAAATCCGTGAAAGGGGTCTGCAACATTATTTATACCCTGACATGTCATGGCATCAGAAAACCAAGCAAGACAATGGGTGTGAAGGAGCGGAACATCGTTGCATCCGGATATGAGTGTTGTGGCATGGTTTCGTCCATTCACAAATCCCTCAATACCGGCATCCAGAGAGCCATGTCGCACCAGCAGTCCTCCCCGTCCATATTCTTATCAAATTGATATGATATTGATGACAAATCTTCTGGTTAAGCAATATACTTTCAATTATGCCGGCCTGCAAGTTCTTCGCGATGGGTAGATGCGCCTTTGGTGAAAATTGCACAAATAGCCACGATCAACCGACAACGACGCAATCCAACCATATCGCATTGCCACCACCTGTACAAATGATGGAACCAGCGTACCCTGGGCAGAAGGGGATTACATGTTGGTATTTTGGATCAGGCTATTGCAGAAGTGGCGATACTTGTCCATACAAGCATGATGTTGCTCAACTTGGTGCCATGAGCAACTTGGCAATCCTCCATGCAGATTCAGCATTTGTACACCAGCCCAAGCCTGTCTGCCGGTTTTATGCCTCTGGTTTTTGTAAGAACGGCGATAGTTGCCAGCTCGAACATTGTGCCGATGGCCCGATACCTTCTGACGCAGAGCCTGGTCCTGAGAGGAGAATACCAGCAGGACCCACTGCCGCAGCTCCTCAAAGGTCCCAGCGTGCTTCCGCCGAGCAGGCCTGTGCGAAGCAGGATTCAGCGCAGTCAGGATTGGCTCAATATAGCAAAATCCCGTGCCGTTATTTTGCCCGCGGCTCCTGCAACAAAGGTTCCTATTGCAGGTTTGAGCACGTTCTTGAACCTGGATTGTCATCAGAAGTGCCTCATTCGCCTTATATTAACCGAAACGCTAGAAATGTAAGTCTTAGGCATACACCAATATCGAGCCCTTATCTGACCAATGATAGGTTTTCGGAAGCGCGATTCCCCGCCCCCTCGCTGAAACTCACCATCTCAATGGCGCTATAGTAAGGCTCGGGTCTGGTGCTGAGGTCCTGGATCTAGAGCTCTCGTCCGATTATTCTACTGTCCGATTATCAAGTCTCCCGCCCGGAAGCACTATCAAAAGCGTTCAAGCTCAGATACACAGGGCAGGACTGGTGGTTCCTTTAGCCGATATAAAAGTTAGGACCGGCAGTGATTCGTCTATCACCGCGGACATCAAGGTGCGCGATCGAGAATTGGCCCCGTGTCTTACAAGAATGATCAAGGACGTATCCCATTCCGTATCAAACCCTAAGCTGGATATCTCTGTGGTGCATGTCCCAGCCAAATGTGAATTCTGGCCAAGTGAAATTCGAACGAAAACGGTTCACTGCCTGTGGCCTAAACCTACACGCTCTGCCTGGCTGAAATTCAAGAATCCTTTTAGAGCACAAAAAGCCCGCTCAAGGCTGTGCAAACTCGGCTTACGAATTGACGGACGAAAGTTACAATCGACTATAGGGCCACGTGAGGCTCAACCTGACATTGAAAATACGATCAATCGAAAAATATGGGTGCATTTGACGAATTTGAATGTGCTCACGACCCAGCAAACAATCAGACAGAATATCCCTGATTCCTGCCAGCCACTTGAATTTAAATTTGAAGTGCCATCGCATCTAGTATCACCTTCCAGTGCCGAAGAATGTATTAAGTGCTGGTTTGAAGAGATAGGACCTCTGGATGCCTGGAAACTGGATTCCGACGAGGACAGTCCCAATGTGAGGGTCCAAGTTTTCTATCGATTTGCCAAAGATGCACGTACAGCTGTGAAGCAATACGATAGCCAATTGGTACCTTTGCTCCCAGACTTTAGGCTGTATGTTGTGCCTAATCGAGTCGTTGAATTCGAAGTTCCAAGGTCCATCTATCGCGCTGTTGATACGGTACTGATGGGATATGACGACTATTTGGCAGAACAAGAGGATTACGTCAGATTGTTCTCACATAAATCCACACAGCCGAACATGGTTACAGTTGGTGTCTATGGAGAAGAGAGCGACTCGGTGGCCTGTGTAAAAAGCGAGATTGGGACTGTATTACGCGGCTATATTGCCATGGACGGAGAAACCATAATTTGGGACAAGTATTTTGCAACGCATGCAGGACTACAGTATCTTACCGAGCTTTACGAAAGGCACAAAGGGTATATCCGCCGGGATCTAGGGAAGTCAACGCTTGCACTCTATGGTTGCCACGAAGCAGTCGAGCTTATGGAGGAAGATTTACTTACGAAAGTGAGATCTATACCGCAAACAACACAATTTCACATCATGTGCTACGAAGACCAGATTGCTGCACTAGAAGGAGGCTTCCGTGAAATTGTTTTTACCCTGGGCAAACAGAAGGCTCGCCTCAACATTAAGAATGCTAGACTAGTCATCAAAGGCTCACAATCCGACATAGAAAACGCAGGATACATTCTCGAAAATCATAGAGTAGCTGGTACTAACATTGTGGATAGAGACGTCATCAACACCAATTGTCCCGTGTGCCTCACCGACGTAGTGGACCCCTACCAATTAGCCTGTGGCCACTGGTACTGTACCGAATGTCTCGAAAGCCAGTGTACTCACGCGAACGACTTCCCAATCCAATGTCTTGGAAGTCAAGGCAAATGCTCCAAGAAAATCGGCCTTCCTGACCTGAAAGCCGTCCTTTCCACCTCAGCATATGGAACCCTCATAGAAGCCTCTCTGTCCGCCTACGTCAAGCAAAACTCCCTCCGGCACTGTCCCATACCCGACTGCGAGGAAATCTACCGCCCCTCCCCAGGCACCTTCGACTGCCCCCAATGCCTCCACTCCGTCTGCGCCTCCTGCCACGACGCCGTCCACGATGACGAGACCTGCGAGGAGCACCAACGCTTCGTCGAAAAGGACATGCGCCAATTGGAGGAGTGGAAGCGGGCGCATGGGGTAAAGCAATGCCCCAAGTGCGGGGTGTCGATTGAGAAGGATGGTTGCAACAA
>JAABUW010004394.1_pt1 | contig 19169 bp, 32 predicted proteins | sample 5560081 | NCBI WGS metagenome assembly JAABUW01 (sample SAMN10711882, study PRJNA513363) | rock metagenome | isolation source: Antarctica rocks | place: Antarctica: Victoria Land, Knobhead sud
CTTGATTGATCTCGTCTACGAGGGAGAAAGGGGTTCGAGCCATCTCGGAGAGACTCATGAGGTATGTGACTGTCGCTAGTGACCGTTCCTAGTTCCACAGAGGATCAGAGCTGATGACAAGTAGATAATAGGGGACGTGCGCCACCAGATTGAAGGGATCCAGTGAGGATCTGGAGATTGTCTCCATCCCGGTAGCTAACGAGGATTTGAATACCCCACGCCGCGAAATCGCCGTCGATCCGGTTGATGCGGACCTCGCCGGTACATCCAACGCCTGAACAGCCAATCCTGTCAAAACAGTCTGAAGCATGGAGTAGAAGATCTAGATTCACGTTCGAAGGCTGCGGCAAACTTCCTGCTTACCACATCCACGAGCCTATCGAGCGCGGGATCGAACTCGGACTATCGAGCGTGAGTCATCGAAACAATCATGCGCAGCGCTCACAAGAATCTTGTTGGTAGAGTGCTTGGCTCGTGCCAAGTCTCGCTCTAGATCTCTGACCGAGGACTGCAGCTTCTCAAGCTGCGAAATTGTGTTAAGCATGTCTCAGCGCAGCATAGCTTACTCACCTCTTTCGACAGCTTCTCGAAGCGGGCGACGACATTCGGGTCAACGCCAATACTAGCCTCGAGATCTGCAATGGTTGCCGCTAGGCTGTGCTGAAGCTCCTCAAGCGGAGGCATCTCTCCCTAGTAGGAGTCAGCGCAAGGGACGTGTATCATCTGTGGTATGTACCCTGCTGCGCTTTTTTAATTCGGCTTGGACTGTGGGATGACGTTCGTGCAGTTCGCTCATGAAATGCTGTCCGAGCGTGGTAGCTGCGATCCTCTGCTCGTTGATACTTTCGGTGACTGCATCTGGATCAGTGGTGCCGAGTGCATTGCAGACCATCATGCTTACGGATCTCGATCTGCCGGGATAAAGACGATGCATCGGCATCACCTGTCGCAAGCCTTTGCTGTATCGCCGTGTCATTGACCTGACACATGATGCTGTTGAAGGCATCCTTGACCAAGGTATCGCTCAGAGACGATACAGCCTCTTCGCAGCTCGCCTACGCCCAGCACTTCAGCGAGGAGGTTTCGGTGATGCTGAGGACTAGCCTGGTAGGCCTGGAGAGGTTCGGCTTGCCTCTGAGCATACTTGAGCTTCTTCTTTCGCAGCTCCGCTCGCAGAGCCTCGACGGACGGCTCCTCTTCGAGATCCCGAAGACGCTTCTCGGCGAGTTCTGGTCAAGGTTAACGCAAGCGATACCAAAGAGAATCAGGCTGACCTTTATCCACCTTCGCTTTTAAATACAAGCCCACTTGTTCCTTCATTGACGCCAGCTCACGTTCAATCGCTTGCTATGGCCTATCAGCAACGAGGCTAGAGTGGCGAACAATGATCGCACTGATTGGTCCTTCGTCGATTGCGCCTTATCCCTCGCTTTATTGTGACGATCGATGAGATCCGTATGTGGTGCTTCTCGATCTCGCTTTGCCTTTTTCATCCCAGCGATCTCGTCCACGATCTTCTTCACCGCACCCTGATCGACAGCCAAGTTGAAGGCTTTCGCCGCCGCAGGGCCAGAGGTGTTTATCTGATAGTCCTTCTTGCCGTACCGGGACTGTATAGCCCGATTGGAATCGGTACCAGTTATCCAGGTAGTGATGCCCGCTCGTATGAGTGCTTCGGTATTGATTTCAGTGCCTGCGCGCTGCGTGACGGCCTTCACGTATCAGCGGCATTGCAGTAGTCAGACTCACAGCTCTATGCATGTTTGCGTACTGATTCAAATAAGCTATGACCGGTCCTTCGGCATCGACGAAGTCAATGGCGAAACCGTCCAAACCAAGGTCGGCCATCTATACGGCATTAGCCAATGAAAACCATAATAGTCGGTTGCTCACCTGTTGATGGGTACACGGTCGGGGTGGGTTGGCGGTCTGGTCATTGTAGTCGATGACCGCCAAGTTCAGCGCTACCTTTCCAGCCGAACTTATCCGGCCATCCGCTCGCCTGCGAGGTTCGTACACGGTACCGTTCAGGCTGAGCATTCGTTCGTAATCCCGTTGTGACTGGCAAATGAAAGTCTTATTGCGCGTCAGGTTTAAGGAAGCCTTACGAGTCTGCTCACCTTTCGCTGCTGCAGGTTTGTGCACATCTCGACCTGCCAGGCATACTCGTGATTGCTCACATTGACGGAGACCATAGGCGGCTTGTGCACCGTGGACTCAAGTTCATGGCCGTGCTTCTCGAGCCAATCAAGGGCGAAATTGATTGATGGGTCCAAGTCTCTCGCAGTGTTCTCCCTTTGGATTTCCACACTTGATAACTCTTGCTGCCTGATGGAACCTTCAAATTATCCTCCCAAAGACGATGCCAATGCTGACCTCTTCAGCCGATTGTCGATGTCCATCGTCAACTTTTCCAGGATACTTGTGCTTTCTTGGCACTCTTCGCGTAGAGAAGACGCTTCCGAAAACGCCTGTTTCCCCTTCGCAACTATGTCGCGCTACGGAAGCAGATCAGTAGCATAGCGAGCTCTTGAACCTCGCACGTCACCTTCTCTTGGGCTGTGCGCTGCATTGCGTCCTGAACATCCGCCTGGGGCGAGTCCAGGATCCGTTGCGCGTTTTGGATACGGCTGCGATATCGCGCCTTCTCCTCTTCCCGGTTCCGCATCTTCTTATTCAGCACGCTCAATTGTGCGTCAACTCCTTCCCCATCCTCGATCTAGAGCTATCTTCAGCAACAGCTTGCTGCTTCGCCCAGAATATGACTTACGGCATCGTCCATACGTTTGCCAAAGGCCCGGATGCTCTTGTGGAACTCCTTGAGCTTGTCATCGGATAGCTTGGCACGTGCTTCGGCTTTGTGCATCTTGTTCGATACGTGCCTTTGGGACATAGGTAAGCGAACGATTCTTCGATTCGAGCAACCCACTCGGCCAGATCCAGGAGCGGTTTCCGCCTTTGTGCAGATTCTTTCTCCTTCTTCTTCAAGGCCTTTCGCTCTTCGGTAAGCTGGAAGTGCTTGTCCTTCACTTCGATATGCTCCTTCACCATAACGAGGAGCTCGAGCACTTCCCTCTAGTAACAGATCAGGACACGATACCGATTTCGCAACGATCGACTCACCTCGAACTCCTGGTCTTGACGAGCTCGGAAGTTGCGGACCTGGGGTTCAAGGCGGTCGACCTGGCTTTGCAGAAGATCACGCCTCTCGATGTCTTTCTCGAGGACCTGTCGAAGTTCACCATTCAGCGCGACACGGATACAGGTTGAAGACGCACCCCTTCAATATCTTTCGCCTTACCACCCTTCTCTACTAGTGTCTCGTGCCATCTCGTCAAACGCGGATCTCCAGCTGCACGCATCGTTTCCTTCAGGACAATAACGGGCACCATCTTGGCGAATTCGGCCACCTTGTCTTGGGGAAGGAAGGAGCTCCAGACAAAACCGTCAGCACTGAAAGACAACTCAGCAGGTGCGACCTACCAAAGGTTGTTGGCTTGAACGCACATCTCGCTGACAATCTCTGTCGCTGCTTTTTTCGTGGAAGCCTCCCCTGATAGGAATCAGTTTTGAAGCATAAAGTCCTCAATGGACCTACCGTTAATCCGCCATTCTGACTGGTCGGTCTCCCGTGTGAATCTCCTCCATATCACTGGGTTCCGCTTCCCCGGTCTTCCTTTCAGTTCAATCTCGGTCTCCGCGATCTCTGTGCCCTGCTTAACATATGACTTGAGGTCAGACGCACGACCCATGACCTACGCAGTCCGGTCTCATCAGTATTTTCCGCCATCAGCGCTGTGAACGGAACGTACTTTGGGATGGAAGCCGAGCCCGATGGCAATAGCCGCGGCGATTGTGCTCTTCCCGGTACCATTCGGGCCGAGGATCATGTTGAGATGAGGACCGGGATGAAACTCGACGAAATCATAGGTCATGAAGTTCTTCATCTTGATGCGAGTGATAGATCCAGCGACAAAGCTGAAACTCGCGTCAGCTTCTACTTTGCTGCCTCGAGTAGCTCACCCGTCTGATCCTCGCTCATAATCCGGTCGAAAGCCAATTGGCCGCAACGGTCTATCGTCTCCAACTCCATTCACAGACCCTTGATCCTCGTCCTCATGATCGCCTCCACCTCCACCATGGCCTTTCATCGTCTCCCGCTTGATAATAACCAGCTCCCCATAGCCCGGCTCATCTTCCGTCAGGATATCTAAATCGCTATCCCCCTCATCAACATGGCTCGACCGCCGACGCTTCGCAGTCCCATTCGCCCGCCGGGGACTGGCTTCACTCTCATTGTCGGAAAGGGTGACACGAGCGGGCCGCTTGCCGTGATTACGGACGGCTTGAGAGCTCTCAGCTTCCATCCGGAGATGAGGATGATGAGGGATGAAAGGAAATCAAGTACGCGCGAGCGCTGAGGGCACGAGATTACGTCAGATGGATTTGGTTCGTCCGGACCTTGATCTTTCAACTGAATATATGGCCTTTATCGAGATGTGCACCCGCAAATTGCTGCATCCAAGCTCTTCTGTATCGGGTACGGCAAAACGATCTGCTAGTCGTCATCTGAGCCGAAGATCGGTCCAAAATATCCCTTCGTGTCCCTGAACACCCGGCATCCCTTCATTCCCGCTCCTTCCGATGCCGCAGTCCATACAAGATGCAGCCTTACCTGGACCGAGCCGTCTTTCAATTTCCCGTGACACGCAGTCCACTCTGCCTGCGTCATATCGTCCCACACACCGCCCACATCCGATCTTCACCATTCAACGAGTCGACATCCATGCGATCAAGCAGGAACTACACGATGCGTTGGGCGAGGATGGGTTGCCATATTGGAAGGCTTTGAACGGGTATCTGCTGGGGCAGTTGAGGAGGGAGGAGCTGGGGGTGATGGTGACGGGGTGGTTCAAGGGGAAGAAATGTGAGTGTCCGACCTCTTCGGAGCAGAGTATGCAGTGGGCGGACCGACAGCTACGGGTGTGCCGTCAGGCGGGTACTACAGTGTCAAGAGTACACCTTACGGCCTGTAGCATCGTTTAGTGTCTGTTCTATAGTTGATCGCACCTGCTGTCCAGTGACCCTCCACAACCGTCTTCTCCTCTCGCTCCTCCACAATGCTTCCTCCCCTCCCTCACCTCATTCCCATTCCCCTACCACCGTCCGCAAGCGCAAGCGCGGTGGCGTAGACGATCTCGACTTCGATGCGGACGATACGACCATCGAGCCGAAAGCGAGGGTGCAGCAGTGGATGATGGGGATCAGCGGTCGGGAGCGGGCACGCATGCGACGAGCGGTAATCGAACGGGCCACTGAAGAGGATGCGAACGGGGAGGAAGAGGCGGAGTGGGGCGGTGCAAAGGATAAGTGGTCGAGCTTCACGCCTAGTCAGTCATCTTGTTGCTGCACAAGCAGGATTTACAGGAGCTGCGATCAACAATAGACATCACATTGCCACCGTTAGCGTTGTCAGCTCGCCAATTACCCTCGTCCCACCAATTCTCGCATCGGCTATCGCAATATGCCAAAGCTGACGACCTGTCCCTCTCTCCCGACGCCATGAACGATATCGGCGAATTCATGGCTGTTGGCGTAGACGCACACCTCGGCGACCTGTTACATGGCATAATTCACTTTACCGGCCGGGAACGGCCAGGATCTGATACCATCTGCGTACCTAAAAGTATCAAGCGCAAGCCCGAAGACGGCATGGTGATAGATGGCGACGAACCCCCTATCAAGCAAGACGAAGGCGACCTCCCCAGACCAGACCTCGAGACATTGCAATCCCTCTTCACAATAGCCGCCGGTCTACACCCACAGGCCTCACCAGCGCTCTACAAGCTAGCGACGTCTCTAACTCTCGCTGAGGCGGAGTACAACTCTCCAATCAAAGTCGAGCGGCAACCGTCGAAACCTCCACCAGAACCAACGGGAGTTCGTAAAGCGGAAGCGGTAGCGACGAAGCTTCTGGAGAACGGACTGTTGAAGATCGATAAGGCGGGTAAACAGAGTGAGGGTGGGGAGGCGGAGGGGAAGAAGGATAGGAAACATAATCTGCATTGGAAGTATGAGGATCCGGCGTTGATCCTTAGGGATGTTCTGGGATGAAGGTCGGTGGAGGAAGTCATTTAGCATAACAGCATATAGCATTAGTCATTAGCACAACATCATCAAATCATGACATCCATCCCATACTGTTTATATTGCCATTCGTGCCTACTCCTGCAAAAGATCCGCCTCAAAGACTTACACAATCGAAGTAAACACCGCTGGCATCGGCCATAAGATATCTCCGATACAAGCTTTGTCCTGGGGTCTGTCCCCTGATAGGTGCCACATTTAACCAATTACCCGTCGTGTTCTCTTGATTCGCCATCCTCCATCCCGAACCTCAGCCTCAGACACTGCGTAAAACATGGTCAGTACTCGCTCTCCTGATACACCTTCGGTGATGGCGATGGAGTGGCAAGGACTGACGTTATTTCTTATTCAGGACGCCTCATCAAGCAAGCCCGTCAAGCTCGCTAAAGTGCTCAAGGTGCGTTGCGTCGTCCAATCTTTTTGTGCTTTGTTAGCGGGATCTCTTCCCGCACGAAAAATGGGAGGGCGATTGCTGAGAGAGGCCGCGGGTGACGCTGCTGTCTGATCGCGTCGGCAAAGGGAAGAGGCGGAGGGAAGCCTGTGGCTTGTGCTCTTGCGAGGAGCGAAGCTGAGGTGAAAGGCTCGCGGTGTCCGGGGATGATGTGGGAAGAGTCTCGCATGACTCTCAAGACGTCGATACTGTAGGGTGAAGGCTGGAATACGTCTTGTTGTTGACTGCCATCATTTCACGGAAGCGCTGGCTTCATCACTTCTCCTTTCTGTCTCATCTCTGTCCCTCCCCAAACTTGATAACGCTGACGTATTGCTCTTTCTCTCCCTACATCCATCCATTCTCACTTGCTCACCCCCATCACGCACCTTCTCGATCTCATCCACTAGGTCCTCGGCCGAACCGGATCCCGAGGAGGTGTCACCCAGGTCCGCGTCGAGTTCATGGATGACACGAGTCGATCCATCATCCGAAATGTGAAGGGACCCGTCCGAGTCGATGATATCCTGGCGTTACTCGAGAGTGAGCGGGAGGCTCGGTGAGTGGGGTTCTACAGGCCATGTCCATCCTACTGTCTCGCCAATGGTATCGGCTCGGTGCAGGGGGTCAGAGAAGCTAGTATTCGCCTTCATGAGCGTGACGGGAGATCACGCCTCTCGCCGGGCGCATGTAGCACTCACATCCTCGTGCTGTTGTCCTACTTGTAGCTCAGCTGATACCTCATTTCCCAGTCGGCTGCGCTAAATCAGAATCCTCGACGGTGAGTGGGGAGGCGTTTGGGGGGGAGCTGGCGTCGCGAGGGGAAGTGATGCCTTGGCAGTGTGTTTCTAGGCTTGACGTGATGCGAGCCGGCACTGCATATCCATTCAGGCGAGTCTGAGATCATGACTGTGAGAAAGACATTCGCATGGCCCCGATAAATACCATATGGGAAAACAGAAACCGGGGTTTGGGTAGACCTCCACCTTCTCTGTCCACCCCCCACAGCCTGGCTTCCATTCCTCTGTTCAATTGTAATCTCCTGCGAGCCCCATCAGACAAATCGCTCCGCCCCATCATGGCCAACACAACGTCATCAACCTCTTCGGCCGAATCATCGGTCCATCCAAGTCCACTCTGGTCACTCCCATTCTCTTCACCGCACCACCTCGTCCTGCCCGACCGTTCGTCCCCCCAACATTACCCAGACTGAACAAGCTGACGACCGTTAAATAGGCTATACTGATCCTGCTTGTCTAGAGACCGGACAAGTTGGCAAGGAGGTCGATCCTGGGCGGTCAGCTTCCACCCCTGACCTGCGGAAACACGCTCATTTGCGATGCAGCATGGGCATCTACATCTGTCTCCTCGACGGTCCGTCCCGCCAATACTCTACTTCCGCAGCTGAAGGATTTCACGATGAGTAGATCGACCACACCTCCACCCGTCCCTCGCAGCACTACACAAACATCGCCTCCAAGCGCATGCCATCCCCCGCCCCGCCGACAACACCAAAGACCTTCCTCAACCCACACTAACCGACCCAGATGCTGCAGTTACCAGGGTCGAGGAAGCTAAAGCCGAATGGATCACCTGGCGTTTCACCGAGGAAGAAGAAGCTCGGCGTCGAGCATACCTCCCTCTCGCCTGACTCGGTGTATGCATGGTTTTCTATACGCTGTGTACAACTACGCGGAGATGCCATTCACCTCGTCATCCCTCCGCGCCTCGTCCTGTTTCTGGCGGAAGAGCTTCTCGGCGTTGACCCAGACTGGGGCTTGGGATCGTTCGGGCAGCTGAAGGAGGGAGGGGAGGAGGTCTTTCGAGAATTGTTCGGATGACTCGCGGGGAAGCTGCAGCGTGGCGTCAGTTGAGTTTGGAAAGGTGGTACAGAGGGGAGAACGGGAGGGAGGAGGGAGAAGAGAGGAGAGACTTACGAGGGTGGGTAGATGATCGATGGAGATGACGGTACATCGCTTGCCGACGCCTTGGGTGTCGACCTCGATGGTAGGGGAGGGGAAGGTCGTGTTGATGTCGTAAATCGGAATGGGGTTGTGGGGGTTTGTCGTGCTGCACGATACAACCATAAGCTTGAAGGGCTCTTACGCAGAGGTACCGGACGTACTCGCATGAGACATCGACGACGACGCTGAGCCGTCGGTTCTCGCCGGCTTGGGCCATGAAATCGGAAGTGACGAATTTCGGGATGGGGTCCGAGAGGTAGATGCAGTTAACGAAGATGTCCGCTGCGATCAGTAGAGATCAGTGCAAACCCTACTGCTGGAGTCAAGGGCTTACCATCGAGGATCTCCTGGAAAGGCCCCCCTTTTGCCGTCTCTGCCATATCCCACTTGATGATATTGTCTCTGAGCAGGCGCAAACATCAGCTGCACCGTAACTGATAGCAGGAGTATACTCACTCCGCCAACCCGACCTTCCTGAACAGATCCACCGCTCCACTCCCACATCGTCCCAGCGCTCCAACGACCAACACCTTCACCTCCCCCGCCCCGCCCTTCACGCTCTCCAGCCCCTCCCTCACATGTTGCACCATAGCCGCCTCATTCGCATAAGGTTTCAACCCGGCCAAACTCCCCTTCCCCCCTTGCTCATGCTGCGCAGCAAATGCCAGTGCTCCAGCAGCAGCGCCAGCGAAACCCGCGTGGAAACCGAAGGCCGCGACTCGACGCTTGGTAGTCGGGTGTTCGAGGAACTCGAGGTCGTACAGGCAGCCTTTGCCTTGAGCGAAACGGCTGAGGACGGAGGTCCAGCCGGCTTGTTGTTTGTAGCAATGTGCGAATTGAATGTGGGTATGGGGCAGGGGGTCGCTAGGTCACGTCAGTGATGGCTGAGAGCAGGAGCTGAGTGGGCTCACTTGGACTCGGGGAGCTCCTTCAGGCCGATGATGGGGACGTCAAGTGGAGCGGAAGACCATTCGTTGTTCGGCACCATCTTGCACCCGACCCTGCATCATCCCCATCAGCAAAGGATATTCAACCATAGGCGGGCCGAGTGACGTACGCCTCGAACTCTGCATCATCGAATATTCTCTGTGGGTCCCGCTCGACAAACACCTCGAAGTTGTTATCGATCAGCGTCTTCGCGGTCGTCGGGGTGAGCGCCGAACGGTGCTCGAATGGTTTCTTCTCGCACCGGAGCCAGATGGGTTGGCGGGGTTGTGTCTCGGAGGAAGTCCCGGCGGAGGTCGAGGAGGGGTTGATGAATGTCTCGGGGGCGGAGCTGGCCATGTTGCTGGTTCAGTTTGTAGAACAAGCACGAAAATGAGCTTTGATGATATGGAAAAAGTGTGCGAGATTAGAGGTTGATACGCTTAAAGCCGAAATTCCCAGTAATAACGCAGGGAGGTGTGATGACCGAGTCGAGTACTCCTTCAAAGGTTGACTCTCGACTCGACCTCCTTTCTTTCTCATTCCCAAGACGAGTTTTGTTGCGTCAGCGTCTCGCGCACGAGCACGATGTCAGAACCAGCAGGACCCACAGTAGCTGTCGAATCCGAGACTGCTCTAGCCGACGCCGACCCCTCCGGACCGTCCAAATCCGAGCTGAAGAAACGCGCAAAGGAAGCCGAGAAAGCCAAAAAGGCGTCCGAGCGAGTCGCACGAGAAGAAGAGGAGAAGAAGAAACGAGAAGCTGCGGCGAGTGTGGATAACGCTACTCAGAACTATGGGAAGCTGCCGCTCCATCAAAGTCAAGAGAGGACCAGTAGGTTTGACAGAAGCCAGTCCGGGCTTGGCTGATGGGATGGTAGGGCGGAAATGGTTGAAGTTCGCTCAGCTGGACGAGGGGTTCGTTGGTCAGCCGGTGGTCTTTCGTGCGAGGTTGCATAATATGAGACCGCAAGGTGCGCTGAAAGTCCGCGAAAGGAGGTACACAGCTGACCGGGCTTGGACGTAGGGGCAAAAATCGTCTTCCTCAGCTTCAGGCAGCAGACACATACCATGCAGGGCGTACTTGTGGTCTCGGGAGAGAAGGACGAGCATCAGGTGTCGAAGCAGATGCTCAAGTTTGCCCAGACCATTCCGGTCAGTTGGCTTCTTCCTCCACTCAGTCAGGTGGAAAACCTGAGTCACACTCGCAAAACGCTGACGGTACAATCAGTCTGAATCCATCGTCGTAGTCGAAGGCGTGATCAAGGCTGCCGAAGTCAAATCATGTACGATCCAAAACTTCGAGGTCGGTATCCATAAGGTGCGCGAAGCGAGACAAAGGATGTCATCTGTGCGGTCAGCTGATCGATCGTCCCCCCTCGAGCATTAGCTCTTCACTGCTATCGAGGTCAGCGAGCTCCCTTTCTCTATCGACGATGCATCACGACCCGAGTCGGACTTCCAGCGAGTCAGCTTCTCCCTTTTTCGCGCGAGGGACAAAGCTGAATAGACTTAGATGGAGACCGAAGACGTGCAGTTCTCCCGTGTCAGCCTTCCTACCCGACTCGACAACCGTGTCATGGACCTTCGAGTGAGCTCTCCCTGCATTGATCTTCGCAACATCTCATCAGTCCTCGCGTGTAGACACCTACGAACCAAGCTATCTTCCTCCTCCAATCTGCCGTCTGCCAGCTGTTCCGAGAATACCTCAATTCTCAGGGCTTCATCGAGATTCACTCGCCAAAGCTGCAAGGCGCTGCGACGGAAAGTGGGGCGAGCGTTTTCAAGGTGTCATACTTTAGCGGTACGACATATATTTGACCAAACAGCAGTAGCTGACGGATCCTTCTGAAGGCGTCGCTTTCCTAGCCCAAAGTCCGCAGCTTGCAAAACAGATGTGCATTGCGGGAGACATGGAGCGGGTATACGAGATCGCACCAGGTCAGTGGATGTGTCTGATTTGCAACCTTGGCGCGAGTTGGCGGAATGATGACCTGCTGACAACCTGCCTTCAATAAGTCTTCCGAGCCGAGGACTCCAATACTCACCGCCATATGACCGAGTTCGTCGGCCTTGACCTTGAAATGGCGATCGAGGAGCATTATCATGAGGTCGTTGACGTACTCGATTCGCTCTTCCTGGCCATCTTCCGCGGTCTCAAGCAGAAGTACAGCCATGAGATCGACGTCATCCGGAAACAATTCCCTTGTGACGAATTCCTCTTCCTCGACGAGACTTTGCGATTACCGTTCAAAGAGGGGATGAGAATGTTGAGGGAAGCTGGTGCGACGGACGGGGAGGGGATCCCCGTCGGGGAGATGGATGACATGAGGTGAGGAGGCATTGACGTGACTCATAGCCAGACCTCGCTGACATGATGCAGCACGGAGAACGAGAAGATATTAGGCAGTCTAGTTCGGGAAAAATTTAACACCGACTACTTCATCCTCGACAAGTTCCCGCTTGCTATCCGACCATTCTATACCATGCCCGACCCAACCGACCCGACCTTGTCTAACTCGTACGATTTCTTCATGCGCGGCGAGGAGATCCTCTCGGGTGCTCAGCGAGTACATGATCCGGCTTTCCTGACGGAGAGGATGAAGGTCGCGGGGATTGACCCTGCGAGCATGCAGGGGTATCTCGATGCTTTCCGACTGGGGGCGCCACCTCACGGTGGCGGAGGAATCGGTCAGTTGGCTCCCATATCTGCAGCTTGATCATGCTGCTGGATCGTAAGTAGCCATCTGACCTGAGTTATAGGTCTCGAGCGAGTGATCATGCTTTATCTCAAGCTGAACAATATCCGACGAGCATCTCTCTTCCCGAGGGACCCCAAGAGGTTGAACCCGTAGATTTGCCAAAAGGCAGGTCGAGTAGCTTGCCATACCATACCTTGCATACATACCATGTCAATCGAGCCGTCGCCCCTGGCCGAAGATTTGCACCACGGCCGGTGCCTATTCATCCCGCTCTCGATTTGATTCGAGGCCCGCCAGTGGTATGACCTTAAACTAAACATAGTAGAAGCTTCAGTCCTCCGTACTCGACAATGAGATCCCTCGTCAGCGCATTGATTGCGCTCCAGTCGATCCTCATGACAGTATCTTGCTCAAGCTGACAGTTCTCGTTAGGCTAGTAGTCTCCATCCTGACAAACTCCCTTCCTTGCCCAGTCTCGATCTCCCCAGATCGTTGATCACTCCACATGACTTCCCCGCGTCAATGACACCGCTCTCGACCTCACCGATGACGGTCTCTCACCCCACCTCCCAAGGGGATAGAGCTGTACCCTCTGCGTGTCAGCGGGTGGATCTCACGTTCTTCGCTGATGGCTGTATTCTTCATCCTCTTAAGCGAGCTCAAATCGATCGATCCGACGCAGACACGCATAGCGAGCGAACGAAATTCATCGCCGATGCGCAGACGCTAACAGACGAGATCGTCTCTCCTTCCGGAGCGATGGGACACGTGCGAGACTTGCTCAACGTCTGGGCCGTCTTCGCCGTCCAACGCCGTACGTCCCCTTGCAGCACACATGAATCTGCGTAACAGCGGTAAAAGTCTGGAGTTGGGGTCCACGACACTCCGCTCCCTGACGCCGCGTTCGGGCTCTACCGACCAGGTCCAGAGCTGAGAGGGGTGTACATCCAGCATCGTCGACGTGCGAGGGCGGGCTGTAAGTTCTGGCGCGAGAGTGGTAGGCAGGGAGGATGCGATCAGGCTATCGTGCTCGGTGCGTTGATTATATCGGGTGTGATCGATACTGACGGGGAATAGGGAACGATCCGCTGTACGGTGGTCTGGGCGGGGATATCACGTACGCATGTTTCGCATGGGATGGGTTTAGAAGCTGATGCGAAGTCTCAGGATTATCACTGCATCTGAGCTGAACGGACCGCTCGTGCTTCGACATGAGCTGGCCTTATCCCCGTCGGTGAGGAGTACGAGGGCGGTACGCATACAAATCCTGGGAAGTGATACGAGCTGTATGGATGTCACGTAGGCTACGCCGATTTCGGCGCAAATGCGGCCAAGACGAAGGATCTGAACGATCTCAAGTGGAAGGAGTTTCTCTCGGACCCGGAACACTTAGAGAGTGGAGGACGCGAAGGTGCCGCTGCAAGCGTATCCCTATGTCGATCTCCATGTCCTTGGCACAGCCTCTTAATTAAACATAGGTGTTACAATCTCACGGACGGGCCATACAATATCTCCTCCACCTCGTCCAACCCCTCAAAAGCCGCATCCGCAGCGAAATCATACCCTTCAGCTCTCCTCCGAGCGTCCTTCTTATCGATCCCGCACCCATCGCACATCAACATCAGTCTCTACTGCCAACAGCTCGACCTCACGTCCGCGTTCCCTTCCGCACCGTGGGAGGGCTCGCTCGACCGACGATGACTTCCATCGCAACCCACACTTTGCACCATACTTCTTCTTGAGATTGTATACGAATCGAGCCTGACTTTTTACCGAGGTGTGAGGTGAGGTACTTTACCTTGTGCGACCTCATCTTCCTGACACGAACGTCATCCGACCACCAATCAGGATGAAGACGAAGTCAGATGAGACAATCAAGTCCCTTGGCGCTATCGCATTGAACCTTCGGAGGTTGTACTATCCTTCTCAGTGTCAAGGCGCTCAGGAGGACTTCTGTATGGACCGCATCGTCAGGGGCATTAGGTTGGACTAACCAGATATGGCGCTATCCCCTTTGCTCGATCAAGTAGGATACATGCTTGAGTCTCAGTCTAGTCGCTACAGAAGCACAAAGTGCTTTCGCATTATATTATGATTGATCTTCTTCACGTCTACACCGTGTGAACGATCGGCGCCTCCTTCTGCCTCATGGTCCGCGGGACAGCATCCCGCATCGTCTCATCTGAGTCGATCCGGACAGCAGGGCTCGTGGTGGCCGCTTCTCGGTGCTGAGTGGTCTTTCGCGCGTCCATCTTGCTGTCCTCCATCTCCGCGTGACGGGATGAGAAGCCCTCGCCGAAATCAGTTCGCGTGTCATGCGAAAGAACGGCGACTTACCGGAGGGCACCACTTCTCGCTCTGCCATGGCTTGAGCCCGGGGGTTCCATACATCTTATTGATCATCTCGAGGGAGAGCGATGACGACTCGTACAGGAACAAGTAGACGACGATAGCGCCGAGGAGATTGCAGCCGGCAAAAACGTAGCCGTAGCCGTAGTTGATGTTGTGCGTGATGAAGGGCGTGAAGAAGGCGAGCAGGAAGTTCTACGTCGAACGTCTGGGCGTCGACTGAGTGAACGGAGGACGACTCACCCATGTCCAGTTACTAGCGACTGCGAGACCGGCCTGCTTCTGCCTTGTTCGAGTAGGGAAGGTCTCGCCGGTCAAGATCCAAATACCTGGAGCCCAGGTCGACGCATAGCCAAAGATGAAGAGACAGGTGGCGACGATTAGGAAGTCGCCCGTGCCCTTCTGCGTGGTGTCATGGGTGACGCCGACGGATGCATAGGCGAAGAGCCAGGCGGATTGCCAGATCCCGCCGATGATGAGTGGCCAGCGACGACCGAAGCGCTCCATCACCTACGAGACAGTCAGTGGGTCCGGAAACTGAAGCAGGAGAAGACCTACCCAGATACCGAAGAAGGTGCAGCCAAAGTTGACTCCACCGAAGATTAGTTGCGCCTTAAACGAGTCGGCAAGACCGACGTTAACGAACACGGTGGCGCCATAGTAGAAGAAGTAGTTGGCTGATACCATCTGTCAGACCACAAACGATTCGCAGGGGTTGACTGACCTCCAGTAAGCTGCTGGAACATCTGGAGCGCCATGACAAGGTAAGTCCGGTAGGCTACCTTCGGTGTCCCCTTAGTCCCTACGAAGCATTCCAACCAAGACCCCTTGCCTCCGGCCTTCTCCTTCTTAACATCCTCGGCGATCTCAGCGAACGCATACTCCACATGATCCGTGTCGACGGCCACACCGCGAACCCTCGCCAGTGACAGGCGAGCCGCATCATATTTGCCATGTTGGACAAGCCATCGAGGTGACTCCGGCATATAGAGGATTCCGACGCCTAGGACGACCGCCCAGATCCAGCCGATAGCGATCGGAGTACGCCATGATCCGCCGTTCTTGGTAATGTTGCGTGTCCCGACGCAGATTGCGTAGGCGACAAAGATACCGGCGGTGATGAGGAGTTGGTAAGTGGAGACGAGGGAGCCGCGGATCTCCTTGGGTGCGGTCTCGGATTGGTAAACCGGGACGGCAGCGGAGAGGGCACCGACACTGCCCCCATCAGCTTTGGAACCTAGGCAGCCGGGATGACTGACCCCCAACCAGCGATGAATCGACCCATCATGATCTGCACCCAGTTTGAAAAGGCCTTCGACGTGTCAGATTTGCATGACCTCCTATGTGGATGTCACTCACTGTTACCTGGATCAGACACCCGACAGAGAATACCAAGCAGAACAGCTCATCGCCCGTCTCCTACCCATCCAATTCGACGCATAACTTCCGATCAGTCCGCCTGTACCCATCAGCAACCGTGCTCCATGTCGTCTCCAAGGCTTGACTGACCGATGAGGGTCCCGATACTGAGCATTCCAACGATCAAGCCTTCTCGGACATTACTAAACTTGTATGACCCATCGGGTTGCTGTTGGGCGAATCGCTGGAGGAAATTGTCCATTAGGAGGATATCCGAGATCTGGCCGGTGTCGTAACCGCTACGAGTCCACTCAATCAGCATTTGATGTGGGGGTGGAGAGGAAAGGACGAACAAGATGAAACCTCCCATGGAGGCGAGGACGGCGAGGGCGATGGACGTCCATCCTGCGGCGAGTCAGAGATGTCGTAGGCAGCGGGAGCCCGTCACCTACCTATTGGCTGCGGTCTCACATCAGCGGAGTTCTATTGCTCGAAGGGATGGACTTACTGCTCCGTATACTGTGAACCCCATGTTGACTCAAGCTCTGCTCTTGCCAAGTGAAAGATAGTTTCGATCCTGCAATGATGTTGTCGAACATAAAACGAACGAGATTTCAAAGATGCACACGACAACTGACTTCGCAAACCGCGGCCGACTGAATCAATATCGACGTCACCACCCTCCCTCCCCCTCCCCCAACCCTGCTGACCTTTTAAACCTTTGTCCGATCGAAATCGGCAGCCGCCGGCAAAGGGACTGGAGCTGAAGCTCCGAGTACTGCGGAGATGCGTGAACATTTGCCGGAACTCGATGGGAAACAATGACGTCGACGGCTGGTGGTCTGTGGGAATTGAACAGGGAAAGTTCGGATTACTAGATGTTGTTGACTGATTGGGTCTGGCGTGCGGCTTGTGGCAGCTCATCTCTGAGAGACCATGGAAGTCCTCAACCGATGAGGTGTTCTGCTGCGCAAAGGCCACTGCGCCTAACGGAGGGGCGAGGAAGCCCACGGATGCCAAGCATGGAGTCGATCGCCGGCCGAGCAAGGCTCACACCCTTACCTGATACTGTTGCCGAAGACAATGACTCATTTTTTCCAAAGCGCAATGATATAGCCCTCTTGCTTCTAGCGTCTACTTTCTACTCGACAGCTCGGCTTGGATGTTGGCCGTCTATCCGCGCTGCTTCTCCTCGTGCTCGTCCGAGAGACCCAACTCTCGCTGCACCCGCCTGACTTCCTCCAAATCCCCAGTATACTGCGAAGTCCCCTCAGCGATCTCTCATACCGAGAAAGCCGAAAAACGCGTACCTTACCCTTGTCATCTGACAGCTTGACGCAGTTCTTCCCGTCGATCCGGTTCAGCTTGATCACCATGTTCAGCGGTTTGGACTTTTCTGCTGGGTTCGAGGCTTTCTGGAAGTCATTTGTGAGGAAAGTGCCGATCCCGAAGGAGGCTGGGACGATGCATTAGTAACACGAGATCGAGTTGCTTCACTTTGCGGCGACTCACCTCCGATCTTGAGCTCATCACACCCTTTTTGCAATGCCACCGCCTTCTCCACATCCAGTCCATCACTAAAGATCACCCTCTTGCCCTTAGCCACCACCCCGTCCTCCCTCGTCACGCCCGCTTTGTCCTCTACATCTGCCCATGCCTTCTTCGCTTCTCTGACGAACTCGAAAGGATCGCCCGAGTCTTGCCGTAACGTTCCCCAGCGTAGAGCACGGGTAGGATCTGCTCTGAAATCCACGAAGAAGGCTTGAGCGGTGAACGTGTCAGTCAGCATCGTGAGAGGCGGTGCGTCGGGTCCTCGGGGATACACTGCAAGTATGAGCTGGGTCTCAGGACGGACTTCGGAAATACCTTCCTCCCACATGTCCATTGCCCGGCCATTTGAACCCTTGTATCCCTGGACTGCGCCTATCGCCATGATCCATTCGTGAGCGATCGTCCCCATAGGTTTCAGACCATATTTGAGCGCGAAGTAAACCTGTTTTCGCGTCAGCTCGGCGCAGCTTACGGTCGTCCCCCCTGGATGTACGCGTTGGTGTCGGGTACTGACATTGCTCGATCCCGATAGCCCGCCTACCTTCCCACCGCCTGATTTCCATTCCTCGTATCCCTCCACCAAGCCTTTCATGACCAGATCCTGGACACGAAAGCTCCGCCGTCGACGGGTACCGAACTCGGAGAAAAGGAGGGGCTGGATGGGAGAGGGTGGAGACAGAAGATCGAGGGCGGTGCGCTTTGCGTGTTCTATGCGTGGTCAGCCCCGTTGTGAACAACGGGGAAGTGACAGATCAAGCACACCTTGCACGCCATCCATACTCCAGTCCGTATGGTCGAACATGAAGTATGCCTCGCTGACTATTGACCACAGTCAGCAGATCTTTGAAGAACAACGATTTTACCAGAGGGACAATCGTACTGATAGACATGATCGGCACCTCATACAGTATGCAGTCCCTCCACAGCCCCTGGATTGTGCATTCGATTCCCCCCATGTCCCTCTCTTTAGGCACGAATGTCATCCTGACCTGATCTTTGGGGCTGAGGGAGATAGAGGATAGGTAGTCGAGGTAGGATGGGGGGAAGTATGGGCACGCTTTGGCGAGCGTCGACCGTTCGGTAGGGGTGAGGCGTAAGATCGAAAGGACTACGCTCAAGTGATAAGCAAGCTAGCCACACGTTGGGTAATCCCGTAGGTTTGTTGATAAAGCTTACGATTGACGTGATCCTGAATCCAATCAAACGACCGTCTGCTGAAGAGGATTTCCGGGCTACGATTGGTGAACTCGATGGTGACGACAGCATCGGGGAAAAAGCGGAGAACGGCAATTTGCATGGTAAACTGGATCGATTGTCATCGCCTTCCTGGAAGAATGGAGAAGACTGTGACAGAGCTCACCTTATATAAGTCGGTGTCAAGGATGCTGAACGGTATCTCCACCTGGTCGGAGGGGACTTTCAGTGAGTCGGACATGATTGAGATGCCGACTAAGGGTCCACGCGAACAAGGGCGGAATATTGAGGATCCAGATGTGGTTCGATCCTTTTATTATGGTGCCTCGCAGGAATTGAGGATTGATGGAATCGAAGAGGAAAGGATGCAAAGGAGCTTGTCCTTTCGAAGACAGGAAGCTTGGACCGCCTCCACATTTTAATGAGCCAGGCACGTGTTTCCCGTCAAAAAAGGGTAAGCATCAACCACATTGATCTACCCCCTTTGCCACTCTCTAAAGGAATCCAACAACGCAGATCGCGGCCGCATCTCCTCATGAGTCCCTCATT